>Ga0316207_10001945_pt1 | contig 23021 bp, 9 predicted proteins | sample 6weekpyrite_MG_FD_204943 | JGI IMG/M metagenome (GOLD analysis project Ga0316207, IMG submission 204943) | Microbial mat bacterial communities from mineral coupon in-situ incubated in ocean water Damariscotta River, Maine, United States -... | ecosystem: Environmental > Aquatic > Marine >...
GTATAGTGCCAGCAGGTATGGTCAGCGTTCTACTGTAACTTTGACTACCACCTGCCACCAAACCACCAGAGAGGCCATTGAATACGCCGAGGTAAGTATCGGCTGTGGTAATTTCCGCATCACTGGACAGGTAGTAACGTGTATAAAAAGTGCTACTCGCATCCGTTCCCCCCTGATTTTCTACCTGCAAACTCACATCGATTGTACCGCTCACGCCTGCTTGACTGTTCGCATTCAGGTTAGTAATTGTAAGATCCGGATCAATACTATTCGCTACTACGGTAACTGTTGAACCGACATAAGCATTATTAGTTTCGTTTGATTCAGCAACTGCGGCATTGCTATCAACAATCGCACCAATATAATAAACACCACTTTCCAGTGTGGCTGGCACCGTAACAACACTACTATTACTCTGTGACACACCACTGCCAAGTATGGAGGTATTCGTCCAGCTACCAATAAATGTGTCATTTGCAGCATTAATTACATCGTCTGCAGAAAGATAAAAACCAACATCAAAACCTGAAGTAACGCTGCTGACACCAGAGTTTTGCACAGTACTGCTCAGTGTAAAACCGGAGCCTGCTTCAACACTATTCAAATCGCCACTTAATGCAGTAATGATAAGATCAATATTACTTAATACGCTGATTGAACTAACTGCTGCTAACGCATTATCGTTTTCATTCGTTTCAGATAATACGTTGCTCACATCTGCAATAGCACCAACATAGTAGCTACCTGAAGCAGCGCTTGCTGGTACAGTTGCTACTATTGTACTGCTTTCGCTACTGCCACTTGCTAATGATAATGTTGTTGACCAACTACCAATTTGTGTATCTGAAATATCAATCACATTATCCGAAGAGAGATAAAGTCCGACAGTTTTCCCAGAAGTAATTAAACTCTCACCAGTATTCTGAACTGTACTGCTAATTGAAATGTTTTCACCAACTGCAACATTCGCAACACTGGTACTGACTGCTGTTGTTGTTAAGTTATACTCCTGAACAGCGCCCACCTCGATAGGCAAGGCCATAACATTATTGTTTTCATTGGACTCCGGTATATACAACCAGTCATCCACATAGACACCGATGTAATATGTGCCAGGAGTTTGATCTGCTGGAATCGTAACACTAAGGTTGCGATTCAAACTGCTGCCAGGCGGAAGATCTCCGTGATATGTTGGCGATGAGAGCAGCTGAACATCGGAACTATAGGGTTCAATAGTCGCATCAGTAGACAGGAATACTGCTTGAGGCGCCCACCACCATTGACTCAGACTTTCTGTGCCAGCATTGGTCACAGTATACGTTACAGATATTGTTGACCCCGGAGATGCGCTTGCTGGTGCATTTAAATTTGATAAGGTGAGATCAACATTACCTGCCATCACATTGATCTGGGAGTCTAGGTAAATATTATTATTTTCATTTGATTCAGCCACAAAGTCATTAAAATCAACAATTGCGCCGATGTAATAATCACCTGCCGTCATAGTTTCCGGAACTACAAAAACATTACTGCTGGTCTCTGTAGCACCGGAAGAAATTGCCTGTGAAATTGCCCAGCTACCAAGATAGGTATCATTTGCCACATCAATGATACCGTCGCTGGAGAGATAAAACCCAACAGCGGTTCCTGATTCAACAGCGCTAATACCAGTATTTGTTACAGTACTGGTCAAGGTAAGACTCTCGCCAACTGACACATTGGAAATATTACTACTCAGACCAGTTACACTAAAATCCACATCTCTGGTCACGCTAATCAAATTAATTGATGACAAGCTGTTATTAGTTTCATCCGTTTCTGTGACAGCATTACCATCATCGGCGATTGCACCGATATAGTATTCACCACCCGCAGTTCCAGCCGGGATAGTTACAAGTACATTATCACCCTGCTCTTCACCGCTAGGGAGATACCATGGCACACTCCAGCTACCTACCTTGATATCGTTACTATCGATTGTCGTATCACTTGATAGATAGAGTCCGACTTCATGTCCAGGCGCAGCCATACTATCACCGGAATTTAACACTGCTGTTGAAAACACCAACGTGCCACCTGCATCAATTGTATTACTGAAGCTGCTGATCGATGTAACCGTAAAATCCACATCGGTTGTAACTTTAATCGTAGCGGAAGATGCTAGTACGTTGTTGGTTTCATCAGATTCGATGACGTTATAGTTGTAGTCAGCAAAAGCAATTACGTGATAATCACCCGCGAGCGTTGTAATCGGAATTGTTATTGTAACATCCTGACTTTGACTTTCCTGAGCGTTCAAGTCCGTCGGCATCCATGATCCCAGGTAAATATCATTCACATCATAAGTTGTGTCCGATGAGAGAAACAAACCCACTTCATGGCCAGCGGCCACAATACTTGTACCGTTATTGATTGCTGTACTGCTGATTACGATCTGATCACCCGAAGCGGCAGTCGTTGCCATGCTACTCACTGCCTGCATGACGAGATCAGAATCACTGCCTACACTGATTGCGACTACGTTTGCCAGACTATTATTGTTTTCATTGATTTCAGTAATAGTATTTTCATAGTCGGCAATTGCACCGATGTAATAATTACCTGTGCCCAAGCTCGCCGGCACCATAATAGACAATTCTCTTGTTTCAGTTACATTGTCAACGAGTGATAACGTAGTTGCCCAACTGCTTACCAGAGTGTCGGTTTGATCTATTATGGGGTCAGTTGACAGATACACGCCCACCACATGCCCAGGTGCAACACTTGTTGTCCCTGAATTTGTCACAGTACTACTGATTGTTAAAGTATCGCCAGTTTCAAGCTGAGTAGGATTACCATTCACTTCAGTTATGCGCAAATCAACACCTGGCTGTGGTTCGGATTCCACACTGGGAATAAGAACATAATAGGCTTCATCATCGCCTTTCACTAAAATTCTGCCGCGGCGATTGACATCCAATGCTTCGGTAAAGACAACATTGACATCATTTTCCAATAATCGATTCAGGTTGTATGCACCTCCATTACGCCAGAATACCGCCCGGTTATCAGACTGACCTACAATGTCACCAACATCGTTAATGGCATTGGCATAACTGTCAACAACAGCACCAGATAATGGCGGCAAGCTATACATAGCCTCATTTTGCCAAAGTACAGCGTGACGGTTACCGGAAAGATCAAAAGCATAACCAACCGTTTTATGAGATACGTTATTGTTAACCGACAATGCCTGGCTGTTGTTTCCACCACCATCATATAATGGTGTGATAGCCCCTAGAAACGAACGGTAAGCCTGATGAGTACCATCAGAATTAAGCAGATAACCAACAGCAATCTGACTATCATTGATTGCCAGTGCCCGGTTTGCCTGTCCGTAGTCACCGATTCTGGTTATTGATTGATTTTGCCCATCAAACGACCAGATAAAACCATGTTCAAGTCCATCCGAGTTGACAGGATCATTTTTCCAGACACTGTAACCAGATACGTATTCGGTGTAAAAACTATTAAACGCAATACCTGTGGCAACACCACCTTCTGTACCGAGAGCACTTAAGGAGTATGGCATTCCCAATTGGCTTTGCCAGATAACTTCCTGTTGACCGGGATTCGCAGCATCCAGCTGTGCCTTACCAACATAGGTTAACAAGTTATTGGCAGCGCGGGCTTCACTGCTTAGCCCGGGTTGACCCAAGTCAGTAAAATATAGATTGGTAAAATTACCATCACCCACATTCATCCGCACGGCGTGCAAGTCACCAGCACTGGTGATAGCGCTGCCCACAACATCACTATTGTCATTCAATTGGTAAGCAGTGGTAAATGTTGTACCTGCGTCAAATCCCGCACCTCCCCATGAATGATGCAGTTTATAAGCGGTAAATCTCAGGTTCTTCAGTTTAAAATCACAATACAAACCATAGATTGGCTCAAGCGTACGCTCAGGGCATAACATGGAACGGCTTTTCTCAATGGGCAGACCGGTTAAACAATCAACTTCAACACCATCTACCATACAGCTCTGAATGCTAATCGATACCGGAATCACCTGTTCATTATTTCCCTCGTTTCCTTCCGCAACAATATCAGTCGCATCAATAATAGCGCCAATATAGTACTCTCCAGGAAGTATTGACTGTGGAATATCGATACTGATATCACGACTTTCCGTTGCACCATCTGCCAAAGCATTTCCAGCCGCCCAGCTGCCAATAAAAGCATCAGCAGTATCGATTACAGTATCGGTTGAAAGATAGAAATGGGTGACATGGCCACTCGGCACTTCACTAATACCAGTATTCGTAATCGTTGTACTTATATTTAGTTCGCCACCTGCCGGCACAATACCTTCAGGTGTAGCACTCAGTGCGGTAAGTTGAAGATCCACATCTTCTGCTACCGTTAGTTGTGACATGGCGGTAATGCTGTTGTTATATTCATTGGTTTCAAGAACCGAATCATCTACATCCGCGATGGCACCAATATAGTAATCTCCAGCATCCAATACAGAAGATAAAGTTAATACAACATCTTGGCTTTCGCTCTCACCGCTTGCCAAGGCTAAAGTAGTAGTCCAGCTGCCCAGGAAAGTATCTGTGTGCTCTATTGATTTATTGGTCGATAAATAAAGCCCGACTACATGTCCTGGATCGATAGCAATTGAACCGCTATTAGTTACAGCACTGCTTATCGTCAGAGAATCACCGGCGAATACGGTTGTTTTATCGATGGCGACTGATTGCATCGAAAGATCAAAATCTCCAGACTCTACGAGGAAAGGAAGTGATAACACATTATTTGTACCATTGACTTCATTGAGTGCTTGTTTAGATACAACAAGCATATTATATAAACCAGGCGCAACTCCTTGAGGAACGATTAAGGTAAGGTCATTGCTAAAACTATTACCAGGCAAAACTGCACTGGGATTATCTACACTTGCAACCCCAGTAAGCCTACTATCATCGCTTGAAAGCACTTCGTCTATCGACAAATAGACTGATGCTCCAAATTTGGACCAGCCCCAATGCTGACTGTATGTCGTTTTGGTACCTGTATTGCCTTGGTTTGTAATTGTGTAACTCGCTGAAAAACTACCACCTTGTTCAGCCTGCGGCGCTGAAGTCCATGTAGTCATAATTAGATCAGAGCCGTTAACTAATACTATTGACGTTGATAAATTACTGTTATTATTTTCCTCAGTTTCTGCAACTGAACCCTTCACATCTGCAATGGCACCAATATAAAAACTGCCCGCTGCCGCGTTGTTTAGCTCGGTTATAGTTACGTCCTGACTTTCTGATGCGCCAGCTTCTAGCGATGAACTGGTTATCCAGCTTGCAATCAGAATATCATTCATGTCGATATTACTATCGCTTGACAAATATATACCGACTTCCATACCCGCCGCTACAGTACTGCTACCACTATTTTGCACTGTAGTGGCAACAATGTAACTTTCACCCGCGGTTATAGTAGTTGATGCTGCACTAACGTTTGAAACAATCACATCAACATCTACCAAAACATTAACCATGCTCACGGCTACGGCCATATTGTTAGCTTCATCGCTTTCGCTGACCGTATTATTTACATCTGCGATAGCTCCAACATAGTAACTACCGGTATTCAAACTATTGGGCACAGTAACAAGAACAGAACGATTTTCCGTTTCACCACTGGCGAGCGAGATGGAACTTGTCCAGGTACCGACAAGTGTATCATCAGCACTAATTACTGGATCACTGGAAAAGTACAAACCAACAAGTTGCCCAGGAAGAGTGGCAAGTGGACCATCGTTTCGCAAACTGCTGTTTATCGTAAGGGTCGAACCACCACTTACATTAGACAAATTGCTACTGACCCTGCTTATCAAAAGATCACTGTCAGCAACGCCATCTACCACTTCAATTTGGGTAAGACTCGCTAATGAATTATTGGATTCATCAGTTTCTGAAATCGCATCTCCCAGATCCACCATGGCACCCACATAATAAATGCCAGGCGCTAATGTGGAAGGTATTGTGACATTGACATCATAACTTTCAGATGCGCCATTGAATAATTCTGTTTTAGTCGCCCATCCATTGAGAATCCTATCGGAGTCATCAATAACAGAATCTGTTGATAAATAGATTGCAACCTTATTGCCTTTTGGAACAACAAATAATCCGTCGCTCTTAACAGTAGATGAAACCGTGAAGCTTCCTCCCGCATCGATTGTGGTTACATCTGCTTCAACAGTCGTGACAGAAAGATCTGCATCAGCAATACCAATTGAGATTCTATTACCAGCCAATCCGTTGTTTGTCTCGTCTGTTTCAGGCCGTCTATTGCCAGCATCAGCAATTGCACCGATAAAGTAATCCCCCGGGGGCACATCAGAATTGAGTGTAATCGAAACCGTTTTGCTTATCGTGCCACCACCAGCAATACCATATCTATGCTCCCAAATTCCGATGGCTAAGTCACTGGAAGTTATTTCTGTATCAGTTGATAGATAAAGTCCTACTTTATGATTGGTTTTATTGTAATCGTAAACTGAATTGTATACTGTACTCGGCCCAATATTTGATACAGATGAATCTATTTTTATTGTATCTCCAGCTCTGGCAAAGCTTTCTTCTACGCTAACGTTTCCGATAATCAAATCAAACTCGGTTACCAAGTTAACAGCAATGGATGCGCCATTATTGGTTTCATCTGTTTCAGCAATAATTTCCTGCGAGTCAGCTACTACATGAATATATCTGTCGCCGATGTAATCCTTACTACCTGGCAGTTTCACAGTTAAGCTAACATTTTCCGATGCACCACTAGTTAAAATTGTAGTGCCTTGCCATTCACCAAGATATACTGCGTTTGAATTAAATACTGGATTACCTGAAATATAAACACCAATAGTGTAGCCTGATGCAACATCGGTGGCACCCACGTTTTTGACCATACCATTAATCGTCAGACTTTCTCCAGCAGCCAAACTACTTAAATCGCTCGACAAAGACTCGATCATCAAGTCGGAACTATTTGTAACTGATATAAGGGCACCAACCGCTGAATTGTCAGTCTCGTTCGACTCTGGTAACAAATCTAACTGGTCAGTCGCAGCAATAAGATAGTAATCTCCACTGGAAACACCGGAAGGAATGGAAACTGATGAGGCAGTTACTGATACACTGGATGCTGCCTGCAAGCCTGCGCTGGTAACATCCGTTATAAACACGTCATCAGCAGAAAGCAGCGCATCTGTGGATAAATAAAAGGTGGTATCTACATTCGGCACCAATGAAGAGCCAGAATTATTTAAGGTGAAATTTAGATTAAAAGGAATACCTGAAAATAGCGTTTGACTGGAACTTGATACATCACTGATGGAAAGATCGAAACTTGCCCCAGATTCCATTTGATGTCCGGACATAATATTATTTGCCGAGTTCAAATCATCGGCCGGACCATTCAACACAACCAATATGTGGTAATTACCAGCCCCAAGCGTAGCCGAAAGAGTTACGTTCTTAATATAGTCAGCACTCTCTCCACCAGCCAAGTACGGCACATCACAAACTTCTAGCAGAACATCAGTTTCGTCATAAACAGTATCTGCAGACAAATGGATCTTGCATGCAGGTTTAACCCACTTGGTAAAAGAAGTCGTTCCAAGATTTGATAACGTGTAGGATACTAAAACTGTGTCACCAGGTTCTACAAAAACAGAAGAATAACTAACAGCCGATACAGCTGGATCAACATTATTGATTAACTCAATACTTTCAGCGAGGCTGATATTATTGTTTTCATCACGCTCAGAAATGTTATCGCCTTGATCAATTATGACACCAACATAATACAATCCGAGAGCTGAGCCTGCGCCAATTCTTTGATTATTTAAAGGCGTATTTACCACACTCCCGGAAGCAGGAACTAATGGTATTGTACTAGTTGTTAAAAGTTGATCTTCTTCCGTAATGACTGCGTCATCAGAAAGATAATAATGAACGGTTACATCGACTGCGTCGGTGCTTCCCGTATTGGATATAGTCGTACTTACAGAAAATGTTTCCAGTTGACTCACTTGTGATTTACTCAGAGAAACAGCAACAGGTGTCAGATCAACATCCTGAAGAAAAGTAAACGTTCCAGCAACTGCTGTATTGTTTGTTTCATTAGCCTCACGTTCTTTATCGGTATGATCTACGATTCCACCAAAATAATAGGTTCCTGATTGAATATCGTAACCATTCAGACCAGCACCGCCATAAACAACACGACTTTCACCTGGCGCAAGTATTTCATCATCAAACAACACAGAATTGAATCTGACTTCTTTTATCAACTTGTCAGCTGTGGTAATGTTTTCATCAGTTGATACATACAAGCCCACAAAAAATTCGCTACCCCGAACCGGAGAGTTGCCCTGATTTGTAATTGTTGCTGAATAAGGAATAAAACCGCCTGGCGTAACTACACTGTTTGGTTCAAGGATAAATTCTGAAAATACAAGATCTGAACCATTGGTTATCTCTATTTCATATATATCAGTTGAAACATTATTGTTTTCATTGCTCTCCACAACCTGAGACAAATGATCGCTAACTACGCCTACATAATATATACCGGGAGGAACATTCGGGATTAAAAAGGAGGGATGCACATGATACTCTTCACCTCTTTTTTTCAATAATGGGATGTCTAGAGAAAATAAAGGAGTATCATTTGTATTTATGACATCGTCGGTTGAGATATAGAAAGCACTTTCATGTGCCGGCGCATCTTCAACTCCATAATTCGCCTCAGTAATACTTGCTATATACCTGTCACCGACATTGTACTTAATATCAGTGTCCAACCAAATCTCAGTATTTATCAAATCAATTCCCGGATACCAAATACCAATAGTCATAGTTGGAGTCCATGACGAATATTGTCCCTGAAAATTCAAATAAAGTAGATAGTCATATCCCGCTGGTGTTTCCAGGGTTGTATCGACAAACATTGTTACCGTTTGAGTTTCACCAGCTGATAAAGTTATATTTGAAGGCAGGATTGTGATTGATGAACCAAGCGGGAAATTATCACTCTGGGAACTAAAATATTCTGTCGCATCAGGCACCATTGATGAAGCTGAAATACTGACATCTCCTGAATATCCATTAACCGAAGTTATATCAAGCGAAACAACGGCTCTTTCACCTGGCGTGATATATGGTGATATCGGTGAAGGTACAATTGATAACATAGGCCCTTCAACCTTTAACGTAACAATCCTGGAACGACTTTGCCCGATATCGTTACTTACAATAACTTCAATCGGGTAGTTTCCTTGCGGTAATTCAGCAGATGTGATTGCAGTTAATGTAACAATCCCTTGCTCACCAGGAAGTATATCCAAAATATTTTCAGACAAGTTAACCGATATTAACGCATTTGGTGACACTGCAGATAAAGTTAATGAACCAGAATAATTTTCTCCGCTATCAATCACAACATCAGCTTTTCCAGTTTCACCACTGTTTAACTCATAATATTGTGGAGACATACTCAGCTTGTAGTCAGGTGCCGTTGGAGAATTTGTTAATAACTTTACGAGATCCAAGTGACCACTAGTATTTGTATAACGGGCAAACGCTGGTTCTACACTAACATTTTCTAATAGACGCTTTTTTAACTCATCCGCAGATAATTCTGGTTCGCTGGCCAGAAGTAGAGCCAACGCCCCAGTAACGTGGGGTGCAGCCATTGAAGTACCAGAAAACCAGCCATAACCCGGAAACATACAGGGATAACCCTTGCTTTCCCAGATTTCACATAACCAATCCGGTATAGTAGACAATATACCCAGACCTGGTGCAGCCAAATCCACCGTTTGTTGACCGTAATTTGAGAAATATGCTTTGCCACCAAAAATTGATGATGCAGCCACAGACACAACATTGGGCACATCAAAATTCGCTGGATAAAACGGCGTTATGTCAACATTGTGACCGCCTCTACGATAATTACCAGCCGCTGCTACAAATAACATACCTGCATCGTTTGCCGCTTGTATCGAGTCTTCCATAGCTTGCGAATAACAGCCCAAACATCCCCAACTATTGTTTGTCAGCTTGACACCCATGGATACGGCGTAGTCAATTGCTTGTATGGCACCTAACGTTGTTCCAAAACCATTACTACCAATAAATTTAAGCGCCATAATTTGTGTAGTCCAGTTTATACCAACCACACCTTGAGCGTTATTGCCCACCGCACCTATGGTTCCTGCCACATGGGTTCCGTGGGCAAAATCATCATAAGGATCGCCATCGTCATTTGCGAAGTCATAACCATACACATCGTCGATGTAACCATTGCCGTCGTCGTCAACACCATTACCGGCGATTTCTCCGGGATTTATCCACATGTTGTTAACGAGATCTGGATGAGTATAATCCACACCGGTATCGATAACACCTACAACAATTGGCCAATACCCTGTTTCTGAATCCCATGCAGCCGGCGCATTTATTCTGTCCATACCCCAGAGATAATTGTAAAGCACATCATCGGGAATAACGTTAAGCTCTACAATATAGTTTGGTTCGACATACTCCACGTTGGGATCATTTTTAAACAACTCAATGGCTTCATCCTCAGTCATATCCTTAGGCAGTTTCACTGATCGCCATCGAGCCATGTTTGAGCCTGGTTTAATATTTTTCCTTCGAATAAGTTTATCAACTTTTGATTTGCCACGCTGATTCAGCATATCCAGAGCATGGGAAGGAATGCGATGAGAGTATTCTTTTTCTGACTTGTCCTTTTTCGCATTTTTATTTTTATTAGCTTGCTTTTTTTCTTCAGCCAGGAGTTTTCGCTCAGTAGCTATCGCTTGTGATTTGAATTTTACTAACAACTCACCCGCCTTGAATTTAGGCTTGCGTTTGTTTTTCTGTGCCTGTTCTTCATCATTTGAGGAAGTTTGTGGATCAACTAACTCATTTTGACCTGAAGCGACAGGAACAGGCGGACCAGCATTAAGCTGGGAAAACGGGACTAAAATCAAAAGTATTAATATTAAAACAAAGCCAAACACTTCTCGTATCTTATTCATTGTGGCACCTCCTTGTGTAAGGACCTTCCCCGGTTACCGTTGAAAATAATGCAACTTTTCAAAGCTTTACATTTTCTCTGCGCAATTAATACACGCGTAAAAAGTGATTTTTCACTAACAATTAAACTTTAATATATTTATACGGACGCCAAATGTTGAAAATTTTGAATTTATTTAAATATTCTTTTAACGATGGTATTGAAAATTCGCATTATTTTTCAAAATTCCAAGGATACGGAGTCCATATATATGTGATGTTTAAGAGGCGTTACTGACAATCATAGTTAACCAATAAATTGATTTGTATAGAACGTTATTGTCATGATGTGAAAAAGGGAATTTTTTATGAATAATAAAAATGAGGAGTTTATGGAAAAAAAAACCACAGTGCTAAGACAATCATTTTAGCATGTTGTGCATGGGTTGTTTTATTGGTTTCTTTTCCGGCTTCAGCGCTGCTAATCGATAACAATACGTACACAACAGACACAGCGACAGGTCTGGATTGGTGGGATTGGAATTTAACAGAGGGGCGTTCTTATGATGATGTTAGTTCACAGTTTGGGCAAGGCGGGGAATTCGAAGGATGGCGTTATGCAACCCTGGATGATGTTACAGAGCTCTACACCCATGCTGGTGCCAACGCATTCAATGAATGGAGTCTGGACAATTATGATGCTGTTGACACATTAATCGATTTATTAGGTGGAAAAAAACCTTTTTCCAATTCTGAAACCAAGTTTGCTTGGGCCATGTATGGTACACCTGATGACAATGGCTGGGTCAGTACCTTAGGCCCGCAAATTCGCAGCGACAGTTTAGCAAATTTTGACCTAACCGGAAGCTTAAATCACAGAACTTCAGGCGGATCAAATCCTTTCGGAAACGGATTGGGTAACGCGTTGGTTAGAAATACTTCAATAGCTTCAATTCCGGAGCCTAGCGTTATGTTGTTGCTTAGTGCCGGTTTATTGCTTCCTGTTTTCAGGAGAACAACGATAATTAAATACTCTTTATCATCACATCATTCAATATCCTGATAGTCTAAATCTTCATCAACCGTGGTTGTGTTGGATAGATTTATCAGAATTCTGCCCATCATCTGGATTTATTGGAAAGTAATAACCACCGTTTGAGTAAAGATATCTACTCAAACGGTGGTCTATAAATTGATTAGAATGGTGTACCATCAGATTTGATGTTATACGCCAGCGTACAGTTTGCTGCTTGAATTGTGTCGAACGTATTAAACGCAAGAGTGGTGTCATCATTTGAACGCCAGACACATGTTATATCACGGCCTGACACAACGCCATTACCGGTAATTTTGTTATTTTTTATCACTATTGTTCCATAAGATTGCAGGTACATACCATCGTAATCATTATTTGTTATTGTATTGCCTGATATGTTTGCCTCATGATTTGCATTTGGTTGAGAACGTACTGTAACTCCTTTGCCATTTTTCATTATGAGATTATCCACAACATATAATGCCCCATAAATACCGGTGCTTGAGTTATTCTCAATAATATTGGACTCCAGCCGTAGTGTGCCATACCCTTGATAGGCACCTGTTGAGTTATTATCAATTTTGCTGCCTTTTACGGTCAGTGTACCGTAATTAATTGAGACTCCTGTACTGTTATTCGTAATTCGACTATCAGCAACCGTCATTGAAGTATAAGCTGCACTTATTCCACCCTCTGAACCTGCTCCTTTAATGGTGACTCCAGACACCAATATCGTTCCAGGCGTTCCACATCCAGCACACTGAATTCCAACTTTAATTACTGGCGCACTCCCTGTGCCCTGTATCGTTGTCAAACCACTTCCTGCTCCGCGCAAATGAGTACAGGCATTGTTACCAGTTAAAAATAGTGTTTCATTGTACACGCCTGGCATTACGTCGATTACTGTTGGATTACTGCAACTAGAGCCTTGTGCCAGCGCTTCATTAATTGTAACAAAGTCTCCTCCGCTCTTCGCGACGACAATTCGCCCCTGTTCAGCGAAAACCGACTGAGTAAAAAAAAGAACTGCAAAAAACATGTATCCATACAATTTTTTCATTTCACATCCTCTTAATACATTTTAAAACAAACACATCTGACATTTTACAGCTAACCGATTTTCTTATTTTTCAAATCCTAATATTTAAAAAAACCAATTAATCAGTCTAGATAAGCTTTTAAAAAACGTCAAGATGACCAACCGACAACATATTATCGATGTGATATGTAAAAAATATGTATTTGTTTAGTATTTTTTGCCATTAAATTTAGCCGAAATACATCTTTCTTTATACACGTAAAGCATATTTATTTTTCAAAATAATTGATAAATGGAGTCCATAAAAAAGGAAGTTTAGATGGGTTAGGCAATTTGCTTATTAAAAATATCATTCTGATAATTGTTTGTTGTCAGATAGATTTTTTGCCGTTAATTAATTGCTTGCCTGTTCTAAATGAGTCAGCACAAAATTAACAAAAATATTTGTATAAACACGGAGTGTGAAAAATGAAAATCTTTGTAAAAAACACTGTCACAGCTACTCTACTTATAAGTTCCTGCATTGCACATGCAGAACTTGTGGATAATGGAGACGGAACAATCACTGACACAAACACTGGACTCATGTGGATTCAGAACGGTGATACTTTCCCAGGAGTTCCCATCGATATTGCAACAAGCAATGTTGAAAATCTTGTTCATGCCAGCCATGATGACTGGCGTCTACCAACGGTTGCCGAACTTGAACAACTTTATGCCGAGTTTACATCGAATGGCAGTTATAACCCGCTACCCTTCGTTAATATGGAGATAGATAACTATTCTGACTGGTTCTGGTCCAGCGAGATAGACGAAACCACCAACAAGCCCTACTATTTTCAGTTTGATACCGGAACTACTGAAATCGATAACTACAGCCCCTGGGGAAGTATGTGGCTATATTCACTTCCTGTTCGTAAAACAGGTTATACGGTTACTGTAATAGGACCTACATCGTATATAGATTTTAACAACGGTAATCATCTGGATATCAATAACCAGGGTCTGGTCACTGTTGGCCGAACCTATGTTTGGGACAAAGTCAATGGACAACAGAATTTGGATCCTCACGGCTGGGGAAACGCACTTAATAATAACAATGATGTCGTCGGCGATGCTTCTGTTTGGCAAAGCAACGGTAGCTACCAGGAACTCCAAGGTATAAACGGTGAGAATGCATATGCCCTCGAAATTAATGATAGCGGCACAATCGTTGGCAGATCGGGTGAGCATGGGATATTTGGTAATGGACTCGCCGTTAAATGGGACAGCTTCGGCAATATCACCCAGTTACCAGGATTAACAAGTAGTCCAAGTGTGGCCAAAGCCATTTCCAATAATAATATCACTGTTGGTAAATCTTATATCAGCACCCCACCCTTTGCCGTAGAACGTGCTGTCATCTGGGATGAAAACGGAAGCATCACAAATTTAGGGACTGCTGCCGGCGATCAGAGCTGGGCTGAGGATATCGATTCCACAGGTACTTATGTCGTTGGTATGTCCACTGCATCGCCTCAAACATGTATGTATTATTTTAACAATAGTTATTGTTGGTATCCCAACCGCCCATTTATTTGGGACGCCGAAAACGGCATGGTTACCCTGGGTAGTTTAGGCGAAGACAATCAAGGGCAAGGATGGGCAACAGCTGTAAATTCAAGTGGTGTAGTTGTGGGCGGATCATCAAAGGTCGTTGGCAATGCCCCAGTCAGTGCATTTATTTGGCAAAACGGCGTCATGCAAGACTTAAATGACTTAATACCTGCAGACGATGCCTGGCGTCTAGAAGTTGCGGCTGCAATCAATGATGCAGGTGAGATCGTCGCAATACAAACAGCAACCGATGGTAGTTATACATTTCGAGCAGTTTTGCTTACCCCTTAAAACAACATAACAAATCCCGGAGTGTTATTACACTCCGGGCCATATAAATTCCATCTACCAGTACGAACCTCCATCTCGAAGATTACGATAAATCACTTACAATGAGTATTACACCTTAGGTTGTAAAATATTATTTAACGACCTTTCTGCTGTTGATATTGCAGTTAACGATTATTGAATTCAGAAACATAGTATCCAGACTAAATTCATGCGCCTGTGAACAGTCGCCGCAAAAAATGCCACTGCACATCATAGATACGTTCACATATTCTACGACAATGGAAACCGAGTAATTAACTCCCTCCGCGAACCAATCGTAAAGAGTAATGGTAGGAATAGTAGCTGCGATAGAGGAATACGGAAGCACCAGTGTCGAAATTTACTCCCCAAACACCATATGAATTACTGCGCATTGGCGATGATGATCCGTATGTGCCAGGGTTTACATGAAACACGTTAATATTCATTGCTGGATTAATACAAGCAAATTCTATCAATGATCTCAACTCTTTGATATTAGGTAATCGCCAATCAGTATAACCGGCAAATCCTCCAATTTGATTCAAGTTTGGGGCTAATAACAACGCTGAATTCCACATAAATTTAGAGACTGGATAAGCTAGACAGTCCGCATAAGTATCACCAATGGAACAACGCTGCCACATCAATCCTGTATAAAAATCCGTAACTGTTCCATCGCCATTATCTTGAAAACGACTATCAGGTGCAGTTGGAAGCACATTAGGGTCACAAGTTTGGACAGCAATCGCCTTGAGTGGAAACAATATCAACAACAGAACAAATACATTACTTCTTAATGTTAGGTTGATTTCAGCATGATCACAGAAAATCATCTTAAACGTCTCCGAATTAAATAAATTCTATGCATAAGTATCATAATATTAAAGTGTACTTCCACCCCGCACCAACCTCACATGTAAACGACTACTACGCGAAATTGGATTAATTATAATAGCATCGGAAAACTCTACAAACCATGCATTGTCCGACACTGTAGCATTGGGCGAGGATGACCAAAAACGTCTGCCGAGCGACGCGTAACGCATATCAAGTGTGTTTGGAAAATAGGCTGTATCGATTGGTAGAAGATTATTTAGATTAAGCAGACTTTCCAACTCGGCATAACTTGGCGCGCGCCAATCACTAAAGCCACACAATGTTTCAGCATTGACTAATGCCGTGAACTTCTCCGTATCACAATTAGTGGCATCAAAACAAATGCCGCCATTAGCTGTGCCCGATGCCCCACTATCATTAATACCGGTTGAGTTAAACCAACTGTAGGTCCAGTTCGTATCTCTTAAACCTCCGCTTTGAGCGGCTTGTTTGACCTCCCAAATCAATCCTGTCACGTTATCCCTAACACATTCCCAACTGCTCGCATCAGCATCGAGATCATTTCCGTTACTATCCAGCTTGGTGTAGCTAAATCCAGCATGACCATCGCTATTATCAGCGTAAGTTAAATCCCGACCATGGCTGCAATCTTGCTGATCGATGACCATGCCATTGCAATCACTATTATTGTTCTCAGAATCTTCACCACCAAAAATAATACCGGTATCGTTTAGAGGATGTAGCGGGATAATCTTTGTGCGCAGAAATTTTTCAACACTGGGAGGAGATTCAATACTACCGACCAGCGCTGTGACAACAAAATAATAATCCACCCAAAGTTTTAAATTAGATAATATCAAATCGCTGCTTTGGTCAAGTAAAACCGTACCATTCATTGCACCGTAAGTTCCCGGTGACACACCATTTTGCCGGGCATAATAAACATTATATGAGCTTGCACCTGGTATATCTGTCCAAGTGAGGGTTACAACACCATCGCCATTTAAGACAGAAAGTTCTGGTGCGGGTGGAATATCATCGTTTTGAATTGTGACAACACTTTGCCCTTTAACAATTCTTGCACCAACTGCTTGACTTAGATTAATCAAAAACTGTTCATCGTTTTCAATATTCGTATCTCCATCGATGGAAAACAGGGAATTTATACTGACTTCTCCAGGAGGAAATATTAAGGTTCCATTCCGTGCCTGGTAATCACTTGCTGCGAGGGCACTATCATCCTCTGTGGCATAGTCGACCTGAACAGGAAAGTCGCTAGCCTTGTTGAGCGTAAAACTTACATTGAAGGTTAATTTTTTATCAGTTTCAACTTCAGCGGCATCTGTAATACTCAATTGCGGTAAATCATTGTCGTCGGTAATGATCACTTGAGCTTCAGTTTTTTCAGGCGTGGAACCTTGTATATTGCTCAGTTTAACGGTAAATAACTCATCTAATTCATAGGCATCATCATCATGAATGATCAGGTCAATGGTCTTTTCAGTTTCACCCGCATCAAAAGTTATACTTCCGCTTTGCTCCTCATAATCACTACCTGAAATCGCTGAATCATTGATAGTTCTATAATCCAGCGTAATTGCTGAGCCGCTGGCTGAATTGAGCGAAAGCATTATTACAGCATTTTTTTCTTCCTCGGCAACTTCGATATCACCCAGATTGATTTTCGGCAGTGTCGTGTTAAAACGTGAAGTAAACAAGGCTGCCAGCGAGCTACCATTAACATCTTTGATATAAGTATGTAGTTCTATACGATATAACACATCACTTAGCAGAGACTCGCTTAGCTTGAAAGTTGCGACTTTATTTTCCTGATTATAATCGACACTACCCGATACGAAACTGTTATCTGGACCTAAAACACGAAAAGTATCCACATTAATTGTATCTGCATCCATATCCTTATCAAAAGTAACATCGACTTGTTTTAAACTAGAATCAACAACCTGGTCATACCCGGGATAAATAGCCGTTACTTTAGGCCCCTCCGGCAGAGGCTCGTCATCATTAATGATGATTGTTGCGATAGCTTGACTACCGACAGTAGCACCGCTAACACTGCTGAGTACAACGCTAAAGGCTTCCGTGTTTGGGCCTTCATACAAATTATCATTATTGATATTTACATCAAAACTGAGTTGCGTTTCTCCCGCTTGCAGGGATATCTCTTGATTCTTTATTACCGTAAAGTCATCAGTCGTAGCGGTATCAGCGGCAGTGCGAATTGATAGCGAAATGGTATTTTCTGTGTCAGCTTTATCTAAGATTACAGTGAGTTTAGCCGGGCCGTTATTTTCTTCAACATTCACACTAGCAGAGGCAAAGTTAACTACTGGCAAATCGTCATCAATATCCTGAACAGTTATTGTGAATGATTGTTGATCTGTTTTATTGCCATCACTAACTTGTATATCAAGTTTATAGATATTATCTGCACCGGTATCAGTTGGCATTTCATAATCCGGTGGATTGTTAAACGTTAATTCACCACTCTCACTGTTCAAGGAAAATAGACCACCATCTTCGCCACCGGTGATAATATATGTTAAATTATCATCGTCACTCGCCTGAATAGTTGTAATCTCTGCAATATTTTCATTGATATTAATTGCATCAGGAGATGTAATAACAGGTGCCGGGTTTTCGGTAATTACTACATCATCCAAGTCATTTACCGTTATTAGCAGGGTTTGCTGATCTGATTTTTCACCATCGCTAACTTTTACGATAATTTTATATTCATTATTTTTGTCAAAATCTCCTGGTGTTTCAAAATCGGGTGGATTGTTAAATGTCAATTCGCCGTTTTCACCCACCAGAGAAAATAAATTTGCATCGTCACCACCAACGATTTCATAAACCAAATCATTATCATCAGTCGCTTGAACAGTCGCAATTATTGAACTATTTTCATCAATATCATATTCAACTACGGTGATAACAGGTTTTTGATTGTTATCTTCAACAACAACCATAACAGAAGCCATCTCGGAATAAGCACTGGCCTGACCCTCTTCGTTTGCCACCAACCAATAATAATATTTTTGATTAGCGATTACTGTTGTGTCTTGATAAGGTGATGCAACATTATTAAAGTCTGTTACTTCACTTTCCTCACGATCATTGCTGGTACTTCGAAAAAGCGTATAAGAATCTATGTTTTCAACGGAAGTCCAGCTGAGTTTAGTACTATCATTAATGACTTCACTGGTGAGATTTTCTGGTGCCAAAGGAGGGGTATTGAATATTATTTGATTTGACTGCGGACTTTCATTGTCGGACCAGTTGGATTTAAGCTTAACAACGATACGCTGACTGGTGTTGGTAGCTTTAATGATGTACGGCGGATGCGCTAATTTGATCTCTTCAGTTTTACTCGCTTCGAAATCATTTGAGCTGGATAAATAAACTGTGTAATTTTGTGCATCTTCCTGGACGTTCCAATTTAAAATCAGTTGATTTTTTTCATTTCGATCCAAAATAATTACGGGCGCATCTGCAGGTGCTTTCTGAGTTGGATGGCTATTTTCCACATAGTCACCGCAAGCATTCACTAAAATTACGCTTACAAGAAGAATTATCCGTTTCATTTCTTGCATTTCTCTTATTTAATTGTAAATTCTAATTTTTATTATATAAGAATTTATTGCTATGATCTGTCATCTATTTAATACACAATTGTATCGCATGATGAATATATTCACTACTACGGGCTTTTCAGTTGTACAAATTACATACTACAAATAATTAGCGCGTAGGAACTCTTATTGTTGTATATAATTTGATATTTTAGAACCATACATACAATGAAAAACTGAGTCAAAATTTTTATGTATAACACTAAGTGCTACTATCCAATATTGATGTTATTAAGCATCTGTTATTGTAGTTTATTGTTTGCCAATGATATGGACAGTCGGGGTTTAAGTCGCATTAACATCACTTCCGATGCATCTGAGTCATTCACTTTAGGTAAATTTAGAGCGATCATTATTGGTAATAATCATTATCAGGATGGCAATGGTGTCTGGGCAAATCTTAAAACAGCGATAAAAGATGCCGAGAAAGTAGCCAGCTTGTTGGAAATCGAATATGATTTCAGTGATATCACTTTATTAAAAAATGCCGGACGCAAGGAAATCTTGGGTGAATTCAAAAAACTCTCAAGTCGTGTAGAAGCAAATGATAACATTCTTATTTATTATGCCGGACATGGATATTTAGATAAGGAAGAACGGCGCGGCTATTGGATTCCGACTGATGGCCTTGGTTATGATGACACAACATTTATTCGCAATTCTACTATTCGTGATGAAATCAATATTATCTCGGAAAAAAGCAAACATACCCTATTAATCTCGGACTCTTGTTTTAGCGGTTCTCTATTACGTGGCGGCAATCGCGGACCAAGTTCAATGGAATTATCACAAGGTTATTACTTTAAGGTCGCAAATAAAAAAAGCGTCCAAGTACTTACTTCTGGTAGTAATGAATATGTTGACGATAATTATCGAGACTCAGGTCATTCGCCTTTTACTTATTTTTTAGTCAATGAATTAAAAAATAACAAACAAAAATATGTTTCGCTTTCTGAGTTGGCAACTAACATTATTAAAGCTGTAGCAAATAATTCAGAACAAACCCCTTTATATGGTGTACTTGCCAATGCTGGAGACGAGTTGGGAGAATTTATTTTTGTACGTTCTGCACTAAATGATAATTTTGCTGACGTTGTTACTGTAAAAAATATTGCGTTGGAAACTAATGAGCTTGAGATACAACCGGCGCCCACTCTCAAAGAATCACATGCCCTATTACCCGCTTTTCGATTTTAATCTAATGTATGAAATTACTAAAAATATTTTTTATTGCTTTAGCCTGTACATTATCACATAGTATTTTAGCAATTTCTTCCGTAGATATTCGCCTAGAACACGAAACCTGGAACACTGGAATTAATGGAAAAACCACTGCACACATGCTCGGTCTTGGTGGAACACATAGTTTTAATCGCTCCTGGTTGTTTGCTGATAACTTTATAATAGGCAAGCATGATGATAGCACAACTTCTCACTACATGAGCAGCTCGCTTTCCGGTGGAATCTTGCTGAGTTTTTTCTAGGGGGAGGCGAGAAACAGTAAGTTGGCGTCTAACTAATATGTTTGAATCCAAGAAAAATAGTTACCTGCCAATTTCAACTAACTACTGCTTGCTAAACACAATACAGCCCATATGAGTGAATATTTAGTTGGAACAGTAGGTTTTTTCAATTGTTACACTAAATCTCTTTTTAACGCTTCCATAACCGCCTCGGCTTTCGACGATATGCCAAGTTTTGAGTATATGTTTTTGACGTGGCATGCCACAGTGTTAGGACTTATTGATAGCAGTTTCGCAATTTCTTTTCTCTGAAATGCCTTTGCGATCAACATGAGAACCTCTTGTTCTCTATTAGACAACATCATATCTGTTTCAACATTTCGTTCTGGAGGTTTTTTTAAATAACCTCGTGTTATTCCATCAAATATAAGAGATTTAGGTGGTTCAAGGTTGGAAATTCTGTGAAGATATCTAGCAAATTTCTGCTTAGAATCTTCTACCTGTAAATCACTTTCTATCCTGTCCTGTAAAAATAAAAACAATTTTTGACTATCACTATCGGTAATTACCATCGTAAAACATGCATTTGGCTGTTGATATTTTAGCGACTTAAGCAAAGCTAATCCCGAACCATCAGGTAAATTAACATCAATAATAGCAAGATCTATACAATATTTAGAAAATACAGACATTGCCTGTTCACAAGTCTCAGCTTGATACAGTTTATATGACGCAAGAACTTCCGATGTTGCATCTATTAACCATTCTCGTGTTCCCGGTTGATCTTCCACAATAATCACAGATGAAATTTTTGGCACATTACTCTCCAAATGTTGTCGTATAGCAACGTTTCCAGAAAACAAAAGATCCGCGGCGCCACTATTTAACTTGAGTCTGGTGGAAGTCTGCAACCAACTGACCTAAGCATGTGAGTGTTCAGTGATATGCGTGGTAGAAAATGCAGTAATCAGCGCATTTAAAGTATGTGAACGAACCAATGTTTTATATTGGGTTTTATCAAATAACTCTCCCTCTAGTAAACGAGTCTTGAATTTTTTTAAATACCTGTCTGATCTTTGATTTACTTCATATATTATTATTGACACCATAAAGTAAAAAATTTGAATCTGAGTTTATTAGTTACAAATCACTTCGAGATACTCTGGTTAATATCTGTGAAAAGCAATGATCGAAGAAAAGCATTTGTAATCACTTTAGATTAGAATGATAAAGCTAGCGCACCTCTGATAAATTTCTCTAGAGAGCGCTAGCTACATTAAAAACGATCGAAAAAGCGGAGTTTACACACAGTAAATGAGCATTTTGAGATCATTTTTGCCTTGTTATCATCTCACTATCTAATTTTTCAGAGGCACCCTAAAAATATTTATGCCGCTAATTCAGTCTTATACTTACTCCGCTCATCTGGATCCAAAATAACGATATTTTCATATTGCCAGATTCGAATCTCATCGCGCCATCGCCCTGGATGCTTTTGCTTGATGGCTTGATTTGATGCCATTCATTTCGCCAAAATAAGTAGAATCACAAGTGGTTAGGTATATAAAAGGGATAATGCGAATCATATAGCACGAATATTCTCCGAGCGGGAAAGGAATCATGTTGGTCAGCATTTTTGGATATGAGTAAACTTTACATCAATCGTTAGACGAGATGAGCAAGCGATTAGAAATAATATTCGACATCAAGAAACAGAAGATAAACGAATGGATCGGCTCAGTCTGATGTAGCTCAGAATGTTGCTTCATTTGGGCTACAAGCTCCATTCAAACCACTATGAGTGGTTCACAGACGGTATAAGCTAATTACATAATTGTATTTTTATACACTACAGCTAAACCAAAGCCCCAACATAAAAGTCAGGGTGGGAGTGTTAGAAATTCTGTGTCATTTCTTTAAAATAGTAAAATAAGGAGATGACATATGACCAATAAATTCGATTTCGACGAAGCGCTCAAGGCGTTACAATCTGGCCAATCCTTAACCGGATCA
>Ga0316207_10001946_pt1 | contig 23011 bp, 18 predicted proteins | sample 6weekpyrite_MG_FD_204943 | JGI IMG/M metagenome (GOLD analysis project Ga0316207, IMG submission 204943) | Microbial mat bacterial communities from mineral coupon in-situ incubated in ocean water Damariscotta River, Maine, United States -... | ecosystem: Environmental > Aquatic > Marine >...
AGTTTAAAACCTGGATAGGACCGGAAACAGCAATATTACCCTGACTGTTAAATGCTGCCACGCCTGGATGCTCAGAGTCTTCGGTACGATAGACTTTTTGTGTCATGGTTTTCATTTGAGCGGCAGAGACTTCTTCAATCGCTTCAACATCCATAATCGCCAATACCGGATTGCCATCAACATTCGGATCACGCAATGCAATACGTCCGGCATCTTTAATCGCATCCGCATTTTCTAGCAGGCATAAAACAGGAACCGGGAAGAAAGAACCATCCGTCAGGGTCATTTTTTCAGCAGCACCCATTGCATCAGCCACGTTCATAAAACCTTTTAACGGGTTAAAGTAACCCCCCCCCATCATGACTGCATTACCTGCTGCCTGAGAGCTGATAGTAACGGAAGGCAGTGATGCTGCTTCAGCTATTAATTTTTCACGCTCAGCTTTATCCGCAACAAAGCGAGGTTGTAATTCATCGGAACCGATTGGTTTAATCATCCTGTGTTTCCTCATTATTGGCAATGTACTCAGTGAGTACCGGTATTTATCAAAATTATTTTTATAACTGGAAGTCAGGCTTTATGAAGTTGCACCGAATAACTCAGGTACAAATAAATAAGCCGGCTTCAAAAAAGTAAGCCAACTATACAGCACTAACTTTATCAGGAATATTAAGGTAATTTATAAGGCTATAGAACCTCTAAGTTATTGTATTTATAGTGATTTTAATAGCTATAGATTTATCTAATCTGATACTTTTCTGTTTGCTGTTCATTAAACTTCGTTAAATGACCGTAACGGTTTATTAATGTCCGGCTATGTAATCTAACCCCTGACAATTTACGCCTGTCATTACTTCGTTTTATTATAATACCAGTCATTCAGTATTTTGTTAAAACGACTACCTCGCTTTCAATATGTACAATAAGGTATAATACAGCTCCCCGGATTTTTTCCCTCGAAGTCATCTGGTTCATTGAAAATTAAGAGAAGTAGGATTATGAGTATTGAAGATACACAAGGCCCTTTTGACGATATCCCTTTCACCAGCCCCGTTCAACCCAAGCGGTTAAGTGGATCGGATAAATTTAATTTTAGCTGTTACAAAGGTATCTCATGCTTTAATGCATGCTGTAAAAAAGCCGATATTACCCTGACTCCTTATGATATTTTGCGCTTAAAAGATCATTTAAAACTCACCTCAACTGAATTCCTCAAACAATATACCGTTCCATTTGAACTCGATGGTCAGGGTTTGCCGGGTGTTAAATTAAAAACAGAAGATGATAATCCTGTTTGCTTATTACTTGATGGCGATAACGGTTGTGGCGTTTATGAAAATCGCCCTTCGGCCTGTCGCTACTACCCGGTTGGCTTATTAAACATGCGCGCATTTAAAGCCGAACAGGAAGAACAGCATTACTTTATGGTTAAAGAAGATCATTGTACCGGCCACAGTGAAGCTCGCGAGCTAACCGTAGACGAATACCGTAAAGAACAGGGTGTAGAAGCCTATGATGATTTTAACTGGCAATACTATCGTCTAATTTTAAAGAAAAAATCATCGGGGCCAAGTATCGGTAAACCGTCGCCGGCCAGCTTTCATTTCTTTTTTACGGCCTGCTACGATGTTGATCGCTTCCGTGAATTTATTAAAACACCCAACTTCTTAAATGTTTATGATATTGCAGAAGATGAATACAACAACCTGCTTAATGACGATTACAAGCTGGTTAGCTTTGGCTTAATGTTAATGCACCAGGTAATGTTTGGTGAAAATACCATACCGCTAAAAGACAAAGCTTACGAAAAGCGTATTGAAGATAGAAAGGACGTGATGGAAGCAAAGCAGAAATTAGCAGAAGAACTGGCCAAACAGGAAGATCCTTCGGCTAAATATATTCAGGATTAAACTGAGTATAAAGATATAACCCGTTAAAAAGCCCGACTATCCGATATGATAGCCGGGCTTTTTTTATTTCATAAAATAATATAATTATTTCCGATAAAGTCCGCGACGACTTGCCCGGTCAGCCTGTTCGACCTGTTTCATCACTAACCCAATGGCATCAGCATAAGGGACGGTACCTGCTTTACGGATAATTTTCATGCCTTCGCGGCTTAATGCAAAACTGATAAATTTTTTCACTAATGGCGGGCTACGCTTACCACGTGTAACCAGGTAAAGTGGTCGATACAACAGATAATTACCGTTCTTGATATTATCATAGCTGGGGGATTTGCCTTCAAGCTTAAGCACTTTGACATCCCGACGCTTGGCACTACTTATCCCTGTTGTTCCGATGCCGTTGATATTTTTCAAAATACCTTTTTCAAGAGGCCCGGAAGATTTAGTTATAAACTTAGCCTGAAATTCCTGTTTATAATTTGCAAACACTAATTCTCTTAATGTTCGTCCAACACCCGAAATTTTACCGCGACGTGCATACAATTCTATTGGGGCATCATTCCCACCCAGCATTTTCCAGTTAGTAATTTTACCCAGGTAAACCCCTTGCAATTGCTCAAAAGTAATCGAGTTAACCGGGTTATTTTTATTTACAATCACGGCCAACGCATCCCAGGCAACCGGAATTTGGTAGGCATTTTGTTCGATCTCGTTATCGCCCATTGCGACTCGACAGGCACCACCAATATCGATTTCGCCTTTAACGGCTTTACGGATCCCTTTGGTTGCGCCCCCTCCCTGAATATTTACTTTTACACCGGTTTTCTTTTCGTAGGCTTTCGCTAACTCAGTCATAAACGCTTTTTTGGTAATTCCGCAACCAGCCCAGTTAATTTGCTCTGGCGCTGCATAACTTACTGATAACACAAGCATTAGCTGAATGCTTAAGAGTAATTTGAGAAATGACACTCGTCACCTCCTTAATGTGGTTATATTTTATTATTATTTATTTATCAGAAATAGATGCAAATTTATTGCAATATGCATCTTAGACGATTTATATGCAAGTAAAATATTGACTACCTTAGGAATTGATTTTATGCAAAAGTTCATTTTAGCTTTTCTATAAAAAAACCCCTGAACACAGCTATGCACAGAGGTTTTTAGAGTAAATTAGAAAAGGCTAATATATTACTTAGCAATATCCTCTAATTGTTTTGGCGTAATGATTTGACCATCCAGACCCGACGCCTTGCGATCTTTACCGTAAGCCACACTCATTAATGTTGAGTAGTAAACGACCGGCATATTGAACTTGGTTTTGTACTTGGCGTTAATATCATTCTGGTAGGCTTCAACATTAAGCTGACAAACAGGGCAAGGCGTTACAATCATATCTGCACCACCATCATAGGCTGCTTCGATAATATCTTTAATCAAAGCCTGGGATTTTTCTGGCTCAGAGAACGCTAACGCGCCCCCGCAACAGGATACTTTCTTATCGTAGTTTTCAACCGGCTCGGCACCCATTGTTTCAACTAACTTGTCAAGGTATTTAGGGTTTTCAAATGACTCACCATCAATGCCAAAGGGACGATTCGTTTGGCAACCAACATAACCCGCAATTTTAATTCCATCTAATGGGTTTTTGACATGTTTACCAATTTCATCAAAACCAAAGTCTTCAATTAAAACTTCAACCATATGACGTACGTTCTGGTTCGCTTTAACTTCCAGCCCACCCGCTGCCAGGGCTTCGTTGGTTTCTTTCATCAGCTCGGCATCATTATTTAAACGCTCCTTGGTTTCGCGTGTGGCTAACCAGCAAGCTGCACAGGTGGCAACAATATCCTGATCCGGTGATGCCTGTTCAGATAAAGCCATGTTTCGCGCGCTTAATGCTAAACGAGGCAACTCACCACCTTCTGCATAACCGATAGAGGCAGCACAACAGTTCCAGTCTGGAATCGTGTTTAGTTTAATATCTAATACATCGCACATGGTTTCTACCGATGTTTGATAGTTAGAACCCGATGCTGCTTTTTGAGATGAACAGCCAGGGTAAAATGAATATTCTTTTTTCGCCATGATTGCTCTCCTAGTCAAACTTCTTCATTTTAGCGTCTTCAATTTCACGCGCTTTTTTCAAAATCGAATGTAAACCACCAGTATCTTTAATACCATGACCACCCAACATTTCCATTGGTGACATACGTTTTGTTTTAATCATGCTTAAACCAAGTGGCATTGCTTTAATTGCCACTTTAATACCGTTTACAAAACCGTTCATAAAGTATAAAGCGACACCCAATTTCAATTCATTAACCCGACCTTTCTTGACCAGGTTATTCCAGAACATGGTCGCAAATTTACGTGTAGGCTGATTTTTAGGCGCTATCCCCAAACGATGCGCGTAGTTCGCCAGTCCGTGCATAATATGGGTGATAGGTAATTCACGCGGACAACGTGCGATACAGTTATAGCAGGAAGTACACATCCACATTGCATCACTTTCTAATACTTCGTCGCGTTTACCGGCACGAATCATCATAAAGATTTTCTGAGGTGTGTGTTCCCATGCGTTACCTAAAGGACATGAGCCGGCACATACACCGCACTGCATGCACATTTTAACCCAGGCACCTTCTTCAACATTGGCCTCAACTTCTTTAAGGAAGTTATTACGGTAATAATTAATTGCATCTGTACTCATGGCGCCCCCCTAGAATTTAAACGGACTTAAACCGATTTTTTCAATCGTTTCAGCCATGTCATTAATTAATTTCGGTGCCCGTTCGATATCGGTAATCGCTATCTCATAGGTTTCTACACGTTCCGGTTCGAGCGACAGGGATTGCAAGGTATCGTCCACTTTACTCATACGGGTATGGGCAATTTCAGAACCTTTAACAAAGTGACACTGGTAGTTCTCACCTTTCTGGCAACCCATTAATATCACCCCATCGTAACCGGAGTTCATCGCATCGGTTACCCAGATAAGGTTAACTGAACCCAGGCAACGAACCGGTATAACCCGCGCATAAGCACTGTATTCAGTCTTGTTCATTGCCGCCATATCGAGTGCTGGATACGCATCGTTTTCACACGCCAGAACCAGAATACGTGGCTTTTCTTCAAACTCGTCCGGAATATCAATATTCTTGAGCTGTTGACCAACGGTATCCACCGAGTAATTTTCAAACGAGATAACACGTACCGGACAGGCTCCCATACAGGTACCACAACGTCGGCAACGTGCTTCGTTAAATTGAGGAAAACGTTTTTCGTCTTCATCAATCGCACCAAACGGACATTCCACCGTACAACGCTTACATTGGGTACAACCTTCACGTCGGAAACTTGGGAAACTTAAGTCACCCGAACGCGGATGAGCGGCACGACCTCTACCGGCATTTTCGATAGCTTGCAGTGCTTTCATGGTTGCACCCACCGCATCTTCAATTGCCTGTGCACCATCCATTGGACGACGAACCGGCCCACAGGTATATATACCGGTACGACGCGATTCGTAAGGGAAGCAAATAAAGTGCGAATCGTTAAAGCCTTTAGTTAATTGCGGAATATCTTTACCTTGTCGGTAATCAAGGTTAAGAATAGAATCCACATTGACAGTAAACTGCCCTGGTTCATCCTGACCAACCTCATCAATATCAACCCCTCCGTTAGGAATCATTCCGGTCGCGAGTACCACAAGGTCAGCTTTCTCTGCAGTATCTTCATCCAGAATTAAATCTTTAAACTTAACTGCGAGGGCATCTCCATCCTGAACCACTTCGGCAACTTCACCTTTAGTAAAGGTTACGCCATTGCGTTGACCGGCCCGGTAAAAGTCTTCGCCGCCTGCGCCCGGTGTACGAAGATCTGTATAAATAATGTTGGTATCAATATCCGGATTATGTTCTTTAAAATACAAGGCCTGTTTGATAGAGGTCTGGCAACAATGGCCCGAGCAGTAATCTAAATGACCTTCTTTTTCACTGCGTTGACCGGCACATTGAACAAACACAACGCTGTTAACGTCTTTGCCTTCTTTGGTTTTAATCGCCCCACCATTTGCAGCCAGCGCCATTTCATCCAGTTCAGCCTGGGTGACGACATTCGAGGATTTACCATAGCCAAGTTCTGGTAACTGGTTTGCATCGTATTCACTATAACCGGACGCCTGAATAATCGCGCCAAAGTTTTCAGTCGTCGTTGAACCGCTTTCAGTTGAAATATCCGCAGAGAAACGACCCGGTGCGCCCGATGTTTTGGTTAAGGTTGAATTTAAATGCACCGTGATATTGTTGTCCGCTTCAATCGCCGCGATCATATCGGCGACGCCAGTATCTTGTGGTGCGTCATAAGGGGCTTTCATTGGTAAGCCCTTAAACATTCTGGCCGCGGCACCACCCAACGCGCCTGACTTCTCGACAAGATGTACCGGGTAACCTGTTTTAGCGGCTTCAATTGCCGACGTCATACCCGAGACACCGCCGCCAACAACGAGTAAGGTTTTATTATAAGTGGCTTCTTCACTTGAGTGTGGTTGAGTCGCATACTTCGCTTCATTAACCGCCATCCGCACATAATCGTCAGCCATTTCCTGGGTTGTTTCACGCGCTTCATCCGTATCCGGACGAACCCAGATAACTCCCTCACGAATATTACCGCGAGTAATAGCAACGTTCTGGAAATTAAACGCCTCAACCTTGGCACGTCGCGAGCAGGCACAAATCGCAACGTGAGTAACTCCTTCGTTGTCGATATCATCCTGAATCATCTTCACACCATCGGCATTACACAAAAATTCATGTTCTTTTACCAGGTGCGCTTTGGCATCGCGTGTTGCAATTTGTGACATTTGCGCTGTATCAACACGGTCGGCAATACCGCAACCCTGACATATATATGCTGCTATTTTCTTTTCTTCTGCCATGTTATTAACCCTCCGATCCAGCTACGCGATTGACAACCTGTACCGCGCGTAAGGCGCTTGCAGTTGCGCTTTGCACTGCCCGGTTTACATCGAGTGCATCTGATGAACAACCTGCTGCAAAGATGCCGCCGTTTGATTCATCCTGTTCTATATAACCATTTTCATTCACAACCACATTAACCGGGAAGTCACTTACACTTGGTTCCATACCAATAGCAAGCACCACCAGATCATGTTCATTGTCATAACGATGATAACCTTCTGTATCCACACCTCGTAAGACCGGGTTACCGTTACCTTTGTTTTCATCGATACGTGCCACTTTAGATTTTGTAAAGGTTACGTTTGGATTGGCTTTAACTTTTTGATGAAAGTCATCGATACGATCAATCGCTCGAATATCGATATAGTAAATAGTTGACTTACCGTCATCGCCGTAAGCATCTTCCACATAATGAGTTTGCTTTAGTGAAGCCATGCAGCAAATACGCGAACAATGTTTCAGGTGATTACGGTCACGCGAACCGGCACATTGGATAAAAGCAACGTTTTTAGCCTCCGCATTATCGCTTGGACGTAATAACTTACCACCTGTTGGTCCGTGTGGGTCGGCCATACGTTCAAACTCAACCGAAGTAATAACGTTTTGAATACGATCGTAACCATAAGGTTGAATTTTCGCTGCATCGTAAGGCTGCCAGCCGGTAGCCCAGACAATAGCACCAACGGTTAACGTCGTGTTTTCTTCCTGCATATCCAGGTCTATGGCATCAAATTTACAGGCTTCTTTTGCATTCGTTGCATCGGGTGTACCAATGATAGCCGGATCTAACACGTAACGTTGTGGATGCGCCATCGCACTTGGCAGGTACGCACCTTTACGTTTGTTTAAATTGTAATTATGTTCATTATCAAACTCGGCTTCGACTGCATCGGCGCAGGCACCACACGCGGTACAATTTTCATTCACATAACGAGGAGCCGTTTTCAGCGTCACACTGTAATTGCCTTCCTCCCCTTCAACCGAGGCGACTTCGGTCATGGTTAACAGTCGCAGATTTGGGTTCATTTTCAGGCGACGCTGATTGATTTCCATTCCGCAGGTTGGGTGACACATTTTAGGGAAATACTTGTAGAGTTTACCTACCCGACCACCTACAGAAGGTGATTTTTCCACCAAAATAACTTGTTTGCCGTATTCAGCCGCCTCCAGCGCAGCAGTCATTCCGCTGATTCCGCCGCCTACGACTAAAATGGTTTCATTTGTAGCGATTATATCCGCCATCGACTCTGCTCCTAATTATACGGCTAGTATTTAATTGGCAATGACGCCAAGTTAACCCAGCGATAATTTGATATTAAAAATCTACTTATTATAACTTCTTCTATATTCTTTTTATTAAACAATAAGTTATAAATATTGTTATTTTTATTCTAACTACTTTAGGTGTCTTTAATTATGTTTCTTTTATCTCTTTTGCACGCTATGTAAGTGGCAGCTACCTTGACCGATTAGCTCCTGAAAAACAAGTCAGATTTATCTTTGTTTGCATAAAATGTTTTTATTCAATAATACAGCGTTCTCTATCTCGATTAGCAAAATTAGATTGATATTGACCAAATATTGACCAATATTAATGAGAAACACATATAATATGGAATAAATTAATAATTTCTTACTTAAGTAAATTAAAGATGTCTAATGAGCTGTCGATAATGTCTCTAATATCAGTAATATGAGTCATCCTATATAAACATGGCCAAAAACAATAAAATACTGTTAGTCGACAACAACTCTGAAAACTATAAGCTGGTACAAGCCGCTCTAGATGATGCATTTGGTGTTGACTATTATCAGTTAGACTTACTCAGTAAACCGGAAGAAACCCTTAAAAAAATTGTAACGAGCCACTACGATGTATTGCTCTTCCAGCTCTATATTGGTGACGTAACAGGTATAGAACTCGCACAGTCGATTCACTCCCGGCTCACCATTTGTCCGCCAATTATCTTGCTGACCAAACAGAACAAAACCAATACGGCGGTACTCGCACTGGAAGCCGGTATCTCTGATTACCTAAGTGAAAAAAATATCAATAGCGACAGTTTAAAACGCAGTATCCGTTATGCTAACGCACGCCATCGAGCGCAACTCGACCTGTACGAAAGCAAAATGTATATCGATACAATGATGAATTCGATGCGCGATGGTGTAGTAACGTCGAACAGTGACGGACTCATTACCTCTGTCAATCCGGCAGCAGCCAGACTATTCGGTTATAAAGAAGTTGAGCTGATAAATACACCAGCCAAAAAATTAATTCCTGCCCTGCTATCTAAAAAATCCTTCTACAAAAAATACCTGGATACCCGAACCGAAACCAATGCCATCCATAAAAAAGGCAACACTATTCCTATCGAGTTATCAATTAGTGAATTTAAACTGAACGATGAACCTATGGTGACCTGTATTGTTCATGACATAACAGAAAGAAAAATTAACGAAAAAAAAATCGAACATCAGGCACATTATGATGCTTTAACCAATTTACCGAATCGCCACCTGCTATTAGACAGGCTTGAAAACTCGTTACGAACAACACAACGCTACAATCATAACGGTGCGTTACTGTTTTTAGATCTGGACAACTTTAAACACCTCAATGATTCACTTGGCCACAGTATCGGCGACAATTTATTACAGCAAGTCGCTAAACGCTTAACCATGCATGTACGTGATTCAGATACCGTTGCCAGACTTGGTGGCGACGAATTTGTTGTCGTCTTAACCGAACTGGATAAGGAATTAAAGCACGCCTCAGCACAGGCACATAATATAGCTGAAAAGATCCGTCTGGAGATCGGCAAGACTTACGATCTAAACGGTCACGACTATCACTTTACCCCCAGCATTGGTATTGCCCTTTACCCGAATGAAGATGCAACCGCTGAAGATGTTTTACGCCACGCTGATGCGGCTATGTACCTTTCGAAAAGAGAAGGTCGTAATACCATTCGATTTTACGAACCCAGTATGCAAGCGGCCGCCGATAGTCGTTTGCAAATTGAAAAAGAATTACGTTCAGCACTCGCTGATGATGAATTTGTATTACACTACCAACCACAAATAAGTGCTACGGGGCAGCTTAAGGGTCTGGAAGTTTTAATTCGCTGGCAGCACCCGGATAAAGGCTTGATCTATCCTGATAGTTTTCTACCCGTCGCCGAAGACGCCTGTCTATTGGCCGAAATTGGTGAACACGTATTAAGTGTTGCCTTAAAACAATTCAATTCCTGGTTGGTTAATGATGTTATACCCGCCGATACCTATATTGCCATTAATGTCAGCCCGTCCCAGTTTAATGATGAAAAATTTGTCGCCAAGATTCTCGATGCTTTAATAACAACCAGGGTGCCGGCAACAAACTTACAGCTGGAAATTACTGAAAATTTAATGATACAAAATGTCGAGTCGACTATTTCCAAAATGCAGGTATTAAAACAGCAAGGCATCCGGCTTTCGATTGATGATTTTGGTACTGGCTACTCATCCATGCAGTATTTAAAACGTTTGCCGATAAATCAGATTAAAATTGATAAATCCTTTATTCATGATTTTACTATCGACCCAAATAACGCCGCGATTGTCGAGGCCATTATGTCAGTGGCACATCACTTCGGACTCGATGTAGTCGCCGAAGGTATCGAAGCGCAGACCGAACTGTATTTTTTACACGCCAAAGGTTGTGATACTTACCAGGGCTTTTATTTCTCCAAACCTTTGCACGCAACAAGTATTGAGTGTTTCCTGAAAGACAATAGACCCAATAATATCAATAATTTACAAAAAAACAGCGCGATTTTTGATATGCCCAAGGTGGTAGCCGAAGAATACGGTTAGACAAAAAAATAAACAAATAAAATTTCTTCCTCAACTTTTTAGAGTATTATCCGATAACGCTAGTCAGCTACTCTTGTATCTAAATTGTCTATACATTAGAATATTAGAGTATATTAATTATCTATTCACGGAATTTATCCTGTCATAAATTTTCGCTAAGAAGCATTTAGCAATTACCAGATTCACTACTAAACTTGAAAGATTGAGACCACTTATGTCCTATTCGAATACAGCCTCATCTGAGCAAACTGCCAATAACCCTCGAATTGAAGTTAAAAACACAACCTGTTACATGTGCGCATGTCGTTGTGGCATTCGAGTTACACTACGCGACGGTGAAGTTCGCTATATCCAGGGAAACCCGGAACACCCTTTAAATAAAGGTGTTATCTGTGCCAAAGGTGCCTCAGGGATTATGAAGCAATACTCACCCGCCCGTCTGAGCAAGCCATTAAAGCGTAAAGCCGGGGCTGACCGTGGTGATGCAGAATTTGAGGAAATCAGCTGGGAAGAGGCATTTGAAACAATAAGCGAACGGCTGGAGCATATTCGCAAAACCGACCCTAAAAAGTTCGCGTTATTTACTGGCCGAGACCAGATGCAAGCATTAACCGGGATGTTTGCCAAGCAGTTTGGCACGCCAAACTACGCCGCTCACGGTGGTTTCTGTTCGGTTAATATGGCGGCCGGCATGATCTACACCATTGGTGGCTCCTTCTGGGAATTTGGTGGCCCGGATCTGGATCGTGCCAAGCTTTTTGTGATGATCGGTACCGCAGAAGATCACCACTCGAACCCGATGAAGGCCGCCCTGTCTAAATTTAAACGTAACGGCGGCCGTTTTATTTCCATTAACCCCGTTCGTAGCGGTTATTCGGCTATCGCCGATGAGTGGGTTCCGATTAAACCCGGTACCGATGGCGCCTTATTCCTCGCTCTGATCCATGAATTGATTAAGCAGGGTCTTTATGACCGTGAGTTCTTAACCCAATACTCTAACTCGGCACAATTAATTATTGATGACGAGTCTGACGATGATGACGGGATGTTTGTTCGTACAGACGTGCCTCAGGACAACGACTGTTTTGATGCCCAGGATGCCGTATGGTGGGACAGATTAACCGACAAACCCGTTCGTACCCATACTAAAACAGCCGATCCGTTCTTACTCGGCGAATTCACCATGCCGGATGGCACCAAAGCCAAGCCCGCATTCCAGAAATTAAAAGATCGTGTAGAGGAATACACCCCGGAATGGGCAAGCAAGATCACCGGTATCCCGGCCGAGACTATCAGACACCTTGCCTACGAAATGGGTATCACCGCGCGTGATGAAAAAATCGAATTACCAATTGCCTGGACAGACGTTTGGGGCAACGATCACGATACCGTAACCGGTAACCCGGTTGCCTTCCACTCAATGCGGGGTACTGCGGCACACTCTAACGGTTTCCAGACCATTCGTGCGATGTCTATTTTGATGTCATTACTCGGTACGATAGACCGCCCGGGTGGTTTCCGTCACAAAGCACCGTTTCCACGTCCAATCCCACCTTGTGCGAAAACGCCAAAAGGGCCGGAAGGCGTACAACCGGCAACACCGTTAGCCGGTATGCCTCTTGGCTGGCCAGCTGATCCCGATGATCTATTTGTTAATGACAAAGGCGAGCCGGTTCGAATTGATAAAGCCTTCTCATGGGAATACCCCTTATCCGCTCACGGTCTGATGCACAATGCCATTACCAATGCCTGGCGCGGCGACCCCTATGAAATCGACACACTACTGATCTTTATGGCGAACATGGCCTGGAACTCCAGCATGAACACCTCTGAAGTACGTAAAATGTTGAACGACAAAAAAGAAGATGGCGAATACAAGATCCCGTTCTTAATTGTTGCCGATGCGTTCCAGTCAGAAATGACAGCCTACGCCGACTTGATTCTACCGGATACCTCTTACCTGGAACGTCATGATGTCATGAGCATGCTGGATCGCCCTATCTCTGAATACGATGGCCCGGTTGACTCGGTACGTATCCCGGTTGTTCCACCCAGTGGCGATTGCAAACCTTTCCAGGAAGTATTAATTGAAATCGGCTCACGCCTGAAACTCCCCGCCTTTACTAATGATAAAGGTGAGCGTAAATACCGCGACTACCCTGATTTTGTTGTTAATTACGAAACAGAACCTGGCTCAGGTATTGGTTTCCTTGCCGGTTGGCGTGGTAAAGGTGGCGAGAAGTTCATGAAAGGTGAACCAAACCCTAACCAGTGGGAAATGTACGAAAAGAACAACTGCGTTTATCACTACGAGTTACCCAAGTCTTACCAGTATATGCGTAACTGGAACTCGGGCTACTTACAATGGGCGCAAGAGCACCGTTTAACCAAGTATGCCGAGCCAATTAATATTCATATTTACTCGGAAGTCTTACAAAAATTCCGTTTAGCCGCCGAAGGTAAACGCGAAGGAAAACAACCGCCTGAGCACTTGCGTAAACGGGTGGCAGAACATTTCGACCCACTACCGTTTTACAGTGAACCACTAGAAGCACAGTTATCGGATAAACATAAGTACCCATTAAATGCGATCACCCAACGACCAATGGCAATGTACCATTCATGGGATTCACAGAATGCCTGGTTACGTCAGATCCACGCGCATAACTATTTGCATGTGCATCCATCACTGGGTGAAAAACATGGCTTCGATGATGGCGACTGGATCTGGGTTGAATCGATGCACGGCAAAGTACGTTGCATGTGCCGTTTCAGTGAAGCCGTTGAACCGGGAACAGTCTGGACCTGGAATGCTATCGGTAAAGCATCGGGAGCCTGGAACCTTGAAAGTGATGCAAACGAATCAAAGAAAGGCTTCCTGTTAAACCATTTAATCTCGGAAGAATTACCGTCACATGATGCCGGTGAACATGTTTCAAATTCTGATCCGATTACAGGTCAGGCTGGTTGGTATGACGTACGTGTACGTGTCTACAAAGCAGATGAAAACGAAGCAGCAGAAACCTTCCCACAATTTGACACCATGCCTAGTTACCCCGGCACTGAAAAGCGTCGTAAGTGGCAGAGTTTCTTTGCAGGAAAATTTAGCAAGAAGTAACTCATTACTTCACGTTATTAATTGAATTAAAAGTGAGTAACAAACAATGACTCAGTTAGCATTAGTTATCGACTTAAACGTTTGCGTAGGTTGTCATGCCTGCGTAACCAGTTGTAAAGAGTGGAATACATCCGGCCCTGCTGGCTCGATGTGTGACGATAATCCGTACGGACAGGATCCAACCGGAACATTCTTTAATCGTGTACAAACTTACGAAGTAGGCGAATTTCCTTCAACCGAAACCGTACACTTTCCGAAAAGCTGTCTACATTGCGAAGATCCACCTTGTGTACCTGTTTGCCCGACGGGCGCAAGCTACAAGCGTGAAGAAGATGGCATTGTACTGGTTGACTACGATAAATGTATCGGCTGCCGTTACTGTTCATGGGCCTGCCCATACGGTGCGCGTGAAATCGATGAGCACCAGAAAGTAATGAAAAAATGTACTTTATGCGTTGATCGTATTTACGATGAAGAATTACCGGAGTCAGAACGTAAACCAGCCTGTGTACTGGCCTGCCCAACAAGCGCACGTCTGTTCGGTGACGTACATGATTCAGAATCAGATATTTCTGTCACGATTCGTGAAGAAGGTGGTTACCAGTTAATGCCGGAATGGGGCACCAAACCGGCTAACCACTATTTACCACGTCGTAAAACACGTAAACATATTCACGAAGATGAATTGGAACGTGCTGATAACCCACTTAACAAAGAACAACGTAAACCGCATGGTCCTATCGATGCGCCTACGTTGGACGATTCTACAAGTTGGTAGAGCCCCGTTGGTAACAGGTATTTAAATGGCGATCATTCCCGCATCGACGGGAATAACCGTATAGAAACAAAATTTTACAAGCTAACAAGAAATTTTAAACAGAGGAACAAACAATGCATCCGGCTTTTAGTGTCATATTTTTAACTACCTTAATTGGTGTTGGTCAGGGATTGTTTTTAGCATTATTCACCGGCCAAAGTTATTCGGCAGTTAAACTTCTTCCTGCAGCCGCCAGTGCCGAGTTCTACAGTATTGGCGGACTGATTGCGCTTATCTTTTTAGTAGGCGGATTAATTGCATCATTCTTTCACCTGGGCCACCCGGAACGTGCCTGGCGCGCAGCGTCTATGTGGCGAACTTCCTGGTTATCTCGCGAAGTTATCGCTCTGCCAACGGTTATGGGTCTGCTGTTTATTTATTCTGTTATGCATTTTTTTGATTGGGATATAGTCTTATTCACCAGTCAGGCTGGCGCTGAATTATCATTATCCCTGGTCGTTGGTATACTGGGAATGCTGGCAACGTTTACTTTATTCTTATGTACCGGAATGATCTATGCCTGCCTTAAGTTCCTACAGGAATGGCATAGCCCACTGACTGTGATTAACTATACCTTGCTTGGAACTGCTTCTGGTTTTGTACTGGCGACCGCCTTTGCGACATATACAGCACCAGGTTTACTTAAATTTTTTGGTATCTGGTCGATAATTATTACCTTAACAGCACTGGTGACACGAGCAGCTTCACTGATTCGAAACCGTAACCTGAAATATAAATCGACGCCACAAACAGCGATTGGTGTGCGTCATACTAAAGTAAAACAAATAGCTATGGGCATGATGGGCGGTTCGGTTAATACCCGCGACTTCAACCATCACATGTCGGCGTTGTTCTTTAAATCTATTAAATGGGTATTCCTGGTAATGGTATTTATCGTTCCACCTATAATGGTCTGGTCAGCTATCGAAGATGCTAACCGTTCATTATTGTTTGCTGCCTTTATTATCCAGTATATTGGTTTAATTGCAGAACGATGGTTCTTTTTTGCTCAGGCCAATCATCCGCAAAACATTTATTATCAAACTGTCTAGTTAACCCAGGCAATCACTAAAAAAGGAGCAGCATTGCTCCTTTTTTAATGCCTGTTAGAATCCCATTTCTTGCAGACCATCCCCCCCTTAAATCACCTTAATAACGCCCTAAAAACTTGATAAATATAGGTTTTTAGTTAAACTTAAAGGACACTTTAACCCCTCACTAAGGGTCAGCAATGTTTTACATGAAGTTCCTAATTGTATCGTTAACCATTCATTATTCTTCCAGTCTGTTTGCCTCCGAACGAGTATTTAAAATGAATTCAGGTGCCATCACCCCTTTGGCAAACAGCGATGGAAGCGGCTTTTATAATAAATTAACGACTGAGATATTTAACCGTCTCAATATCAAACACCAGTTTCACTCCCTGCCTTCAAAACGTTCTCTTATTAATGCTAACTCCGGCCAACACGATGGCAATATTGCTCGTATCAAGGGTATCGAAAAAAAATGGCCTAATTTAATTATCATTCCGGAAAGTGTCATCGAGTGGGAGTTTACAGCTTATACCAAAGGCAAGTTCAATATACCTGTAAAAAACTGGCAGTCACTTAAGCCATATTCGGTAAGTTTTATACGTGGCTGGCAAATCTATGAAAAAAATCTGAACAATGTCAAACAAGTACAACATGTGCGCAATGCACCTCAGTTATTCAGGCTACTGATGTCAGGGCGAGTACAAATTGCCATGTTTGAAAAATTGCAGGCCAGCTACTGGTTTAAGCAACTAAACATATCACCAACCGCGCTACAACCCGCCATTACTAAAAAAAAGCTGTACATCTATCTGCATAAAAAACATAAAGAGCTTGTCCCTGCAATGGTGAGGGCTATTCAACAAATTAAACAAGATGGCCGTTATAAAAAAATTCTGTCGTCTATTTACCAGGCTAATTAAAAGCAACATCCTAAGAAGAGTTAACCTTGAAACTAGACTTAACACGTAAATTTATTATTTCACTGGTTGCCTTTAGTCTAACCGTTACTATTTTACTTTCAGCTATTCAGGCCTATAACGAATTCCGGCACGAAAAAGAAACTATTCATAAATATATACAACTGATAGAGGAAACATCTTTGCCCTCATTAGAACAGGCTATCTGGATAGCGGATGATGCGCTTGTTGAGTCACAGCTTCAGGGTATATTAAAAAGTCCGTTTATCCACTATGTGGAAATTAAATTAACTTACGGTAAAACAATATCGCTTGGAGAAAAAGGTTTAGTAAAGCATGTATTTAAAAGTGTGAATAAGCTGACTTACAAGAATCTTGATGGTGTTAATGAATTAGGCGTTTTTACAATTTTTGCAAGTGAAAATAGTTTGTACGAGAAATTAAACTACCGACTTCTGAATACTCTTATGATAAACACAACCTTGATTTTTCTCGTTGCGGTATTCTTTTATGTATTATTCAGTAATCTTATTGTAAAACATATTGCATCAATTGTTGATTATTTACAAACCTATAACCTTACTGCACGCCGCTCAAAGCTACACATTGAGAAAAACTTCCCTTTTAAAGGATTAGATGAAATTGACACCCTGGTCGACTCAATTAATAGTTTAATTGCAAACCTTAAAAATACCGAAACACAATATTTAACAATACTCGATACTGCTGCGGATGGTATTTTTACAATATATGAAGATGGCTCCATTAAAGATTTTAATAAAGCTGCGGAAGCAATTTTTGGATATCGGACAAAAGAAGTGTTGGGTAAGAATATTAATTCATTGCTAAAAAACACGACAGAGGTTAATACCCTGTCGGTACTCCCGCTTAAATCTGGTATTTATAATGGTGTCCATAAGAATGGGGACATTATTCCACTGGAGCTTTCAGTAAGTGAAATGATTATTAATGAACATAAAATGATAAGTGGCATTATACGTGACATAACCGAACGACTACGCGTTGATGTTATGAAATCTGAATTTGTTTCCACAGTAAGTCATGAGTTACGAACTCCATTAACATCAATACATGGTTCATTAGGTTTAATCATTGGCGGCGCCGTTGGCAGCGTCTCTGACAAACTCAAGGATATGCTCGATATAGCGCATAGCAACACTAAACGATTACTATTACTGATAAACGATATACTGGATACACAGAAAATCGATTCCAATATGATGGAATTAAAAAAACAACCTGTCGACTTAATAGCACTGATTAATAAAGCAGTTGTTGATAACAAAGCTTATGCTGAAAAATACCACGTTAAATATTTGATTACTCATAAAATGGTAGATGCCACTATTGAAGCTGATCCAGACAGACTAATGCAAGTACTGATTAATCTACTTTCAAATGCGGCAAAATTTTCAACAGAAGATGAAACAGTAGAAATAAATTTGGGATACCACTATGATTATATACGTATTTCTATTACTGATCATGGTATCGGGATACCCGAAGAATTTCACGACAAGATTTTCGATCGCTTTACACAAATGGACTCTTCCGATCATCGTCAAAAAGGTGGAACTGGCCTTGGACTTAGTATTGTGAAAAATATTGTCGAGCTACATAAGGGACGCGTTAGCTTTTCATCTGACACTAACTCTGGTACAGTTTTTCATGTTGACCTGCCAAAAGACCCCTGACCACAACGCATTCGTCCAGATCAACTTAATATTTAAATCAATAGTATCAAGCTATTAAAATAATAATTTTCACACATAATTAACACCGAAAAACATTTCATTATTTAACTAATTAATTTTTTTTAATCACTTTTTCTTTTTGCAATGCTAGCCAAGAGATGAATTCATCGGGAATTTTTTTCAGGCTTGTAGTAGAGAGGTTTTTTTTCTGTGAAATCAAATCCTGACTGTGCACAATTCTATTTTGTGTTAACGGATGAGTTGCCATAAATTCAAACTGGATTTTTTTACCTGCTTCAGCTTTAAAAACCTTAAATAACTCTAATGCACCATTTGCATGACCATACATTTTAAACAAAATATCAACCGCTTCTTTATCAGACTGAAATTCAAATTCTCGTGAATATTTCAACAGGCCCGCCATACCAGAAGAACTAACAATATTACTGGCAAACGAATCACTGAACGATGAACTAATAACTGATAATAAAACAGCAACGACAAGCCCATGACTGGCTGCCAATATAGGATGCCTGTATTTTATATGCCCCATCTCATGCGCAATGATCATAGCTATTTCATCTTCATACTTTAGTTTTTCTAATAGGCCACGGTATAAGATAATATGTCCACCAAGGGTAGCAAAAGCATTAACCGTATCGTTATTTACAAAATGAATTTTAATTTCCATCTCATCAGGTAATTCAGCATTGGCTATCACTTGTTGCGATAATGTCTGAAGATAACGTGGTAAGGGCTGAGGGTTAAGATTGTTAATAAATCTGTCCACAGGTATATTTTTTTCCAGTTCAAATGGAATTTTATCCGCAAAGTTATCAATTAAGAAAATTACAACATAAACAACGGCAAAAACGATTAGCATTAAACCGCCGGTTAAAATAACGAGCTCTTTTAATGCACTTTGCTTTGTAGTGTTAATGTCTTCAGGAAGTTGAGGATTACTGTATTCCATGGTTATCAGGATGGAATAAGTGCCGTGCCATAGGCAAGAACTTCAACCGAACCAATTGTATTTCCCTGACCTTTATGAATACTGGCTGTTTCCATTTTTATATTAAACACCAGCTCTGCATTTAACTCTTTTGCCTGCTGCTTCATTCTCAAAATAGCTTCACGCCGCGCTCTGTCTAGCAATGATTCATAAGAGCTAACCCGACCACCGAAAATATTACGCAAACTGGCTAAAAAACGTTTAAAATAGTCCACTGAAACAACCACACTGCCTGTAACTAACTGACTTTGTAAATCGGGACGACCCGGCGGTGGAACTCTTGAAGCAACCGCGGGTATTTGATTAAGCTTAATTTCACGATGACGTATAGATTTATAATGTCTGGATTCAGCGTAACGACCAAAGCCGTACCCTAACAAAAGTAAAACCAAAAATATAATCAGGTCATACATGCGACATTACTCCAGTGTTACCGCCGTGCCATAGGCGAACAATTCTGCTGCACCGGCAGCAACACTCGAGGTAGAAAAACGAACATTTAGCACTGCATTGGCGCCAGTTGCCTTGGCCATTTTCAACATACGCTCATAGGCTTCCTCGCGAGATTCCTGTAATAATTCAGTATAGCCTTTTAATTCGCCACCAAATATATTTTTTAGACCGGCCATAAAGTCCCGTCCTACATGCTTGGCGCGTACCGAACTACCCTGTACGAGACCATAATGTTTTGTAATTCGTTTACCGGGAACCACTTCCAGATTGCTAACGATCATTCAAGTTCTCCATCGCTCTGTCGAACATCAAGCTTACATAATAAAAAAGGGTAGTTAAAGACATTCTTTAAACTACCCTCAAGATAAATATATTTCTTTTATTATTAATGCCGTTTTCGAATAAAAAATCCTGCAATGCCAATCGCTAATAAAATAGCCGATGAGCTTTCATTTACATAAAATGCAGCAGAATTATAAGCAATCCGTCCAAATAATGCCGCAGTGCTTCCTTCGCTGTGCTGCTCGAATGATGCAGCAAACCGGTTAACTTCTCCATTTACATTGTAATCAATATCAACAATTGTAAATGAACCCATTAGTGTATTACTACCCCGGCCATTACCGGAGACATTTAAACCTGCAAATCCAACCGGCTCAAAAGGAAATCGTTGAGCCTGATAAGTTCCTTTTTGTAGATTAATACTGAGTTGCCGGGTTGAAAAATCCAGATACCACCAATCTGTAAAACCTGGTGCCATAAAACTGAAAGAAACAGATTTTTTAAAATGGTCGGGGTTCCCTGCATACGATGGTCTGGCAGAAAATGCACCATCAGCTTCGGTAAAATAATAATCAAGTCCCTGACCAATATAATCACCTTGCTCGCTATTCATTTGCAAAAAGGTTTGCGGTGCGGCAAAAAGATTAAACGAAAGAAAACACATTAGTAACAATATAATTTTACGCATAGGACTCATCCATTAGTTTTTATACTCCCAAATATACTCAGGACAAATGGCTATGTCTGGATAGTATTTAATCATTTAGATGCTTTATCAAAAACTGTTAACTAATTCTTATTATTTTTGTGAACTGGCTATCAGTTAAACAGGTTAAGAAAATGACAAATTACTGGTAATAAATCGTTTTAAATTGCCGTGCTGAGAATCCGTTTAATCGGATATCATCTATAAATATAACCGGCACCCCTCTTGCATTCAGCAGCTTATATTTACGTTTGGCTTCTTCACTTTTATCAATATCGTATTCTTTAAAAGCTATTTTATTCTGATTAAAAAAGCGTTTAGCTCGACGGCACACGCCACACCACTCAGCACTGTACATAATAACACTCTTGTCTGCAGGTTCGGCCTTGTTAGAGGGTGCCCGTGTAGGAATTGGGCGTATAACCTGGACTGATTGATATGTGTTTATTTTAAGGGTGATTTTCTTCGTCTTGGCCCGCTCAGGCGGATTGTCTGAAAAATGAACATTGCCGTCATCATCAACCCATTTAAAGATTTCAGCCAGGACAATTGGACTAATTATAAACAGTGCTGTGAATAACAGTATGTACTTTCTCATTAGATGAACCTTTTTGTAGCACACAAAAAATTCGAAAAAAACGCAAATATTTTTTAAGTTATAGGACAAAGTGCCGTTATTAGATAGGCGTAACAACCATTATCCTGAGATTTCAGTGAAAGAAATATATCACTTACTCATTGTTGACGACCATGATCTCTCGCGAGAGCTGATGGTACTTCACCTTAAAAAAGACCGCTGCCGAATATCTGAGGCAGTCGATGGCAAGGAGGCGCTCAAGCTTATCGAGGAACACCCTCTCGATCTTATATTACTCGACTTCGATATACCTAATATGAACGGTCTGGAGGTTTTGACGCATATTCGTACAAAATTCTCACCATTACAGTTACCCGTTATTATGGTTACCGCACATACTAAACAAGAAGATATATTGAAGGCTTTTCAGCTTGGGGTAAATGATTATTTATTAAAACCGATTAATTACGAAATTACCGAGGCCCGTATAAGAACCCAACTTGCCCAAAGCTATTTACTCCATTTAAAAGATAACTTTATTCAATTTGCCCGGCATGACCTGAAAAAACCACTTTTTTTGATTAACGATATTTGCCAGTCACTTCATGAGAATTTAGTGAGCAAATATAATATCGATGATGACTCACTGGAAATGCTGTCGCTAATTCAGCGAACACTGACCAATACTCAGGAGATGATAACGGGTTTTTTAGATGAAAATAATCAACAGACAAATCTCGAAGTCAATCAGCAAAAAATTGATATTAATGAAATATTAACCAATCTCTCGGTGCTAAATGCCAAGTACTGTAAACTGAAAAATATTTCTCTGCAGCACAATCTGACGAAAGAAAACTACCAGTTATTTTCTGTGTTGTTTAGTATCACCCAGATACTGGATAATTTAATTGGCAATGCTATTAAATTTAGTCCTGATAACACAACCATAGAAATATCCAGTCGGATCCATGACCATAAGCTGTTAATTGAAATAAAAGATCAAGGCCCCGGCATTCCTGAAGACGAATTTCATTTACTCTTCAAACAACACGCCCGATTATCGAACAAGCCGACCGCTAACGAAAATAGCACGGGGATCGGGCTCGCCTTATGTAAAGAATTAGCACAACAGATTAATGCTACCGTTGGCGCTTATAATAATGATGACAAGGGCGCAACTTTTTATCTTGAGCTAACCCTGGACGATTAGCTTAAGCAAAATCCTTGACTAACGCCGACTGTACATTATTTTCGACAGGCGATACCAGTTGCTCAAAGCCTGTATAATCAATACCCATGGATAATAATTTACCGGCTTTTAAAGCGGCAATCATCTCGTCTGAAAATTCAAATCGCATAAAATGAACCGCAGATGTTTTTTGTTCCCGGTTACGATCCATATCTTCATCAGCGATGGCATACACTTTGTCAAAGCCTTCTGCCTGGATCCAGACTTTGTCTTCCACGCCACCAAGTGTATCCAGTACACGTTGACGTTCTTCAACCTCATCGTATTCAAGCATAAAGGTTGCTTTCAGATTCTTTCCATCAGGGATAAGCGGGTTGTACGCATCAAGTTCTTCCTGAATACCATCCGCTTCAAATATTTTTTCAATCCGTAGCATTTCCTGTA
>Ga0316207_10001947_pt1 | contig 23002 bp, 17 predicted proteins | sample 6weekpyrite_MG_FD_204943 | JGI IMG/M metagenome (GOLD analysis project Ga0316207, IMG submission 204943) | Microbial mat bacterial communities from mineral coupon in-situ incubated in ocean water Damariscotta River, Maine, United States -... | ecosystem: Environmental > Aquatic > Marine >...
CGGCAGGATGCCGGTTTCGGATACGATCGGGCGTACCGTGGCCAGATCGCGGCCATCGATGCGCTTGCCGGTCTTGACGACGTCGCCGCGCAGGATGCTGCTTTCCAGCTTCTTGAAGGCGGAGCCAAGATTTTCGTTCGCCAGCTGCTCTTCGGTCAGCGATGCGCTGACCGCCTCGCGAGCCGCAGAGATCGCCGTCGTGCGCTCCTGCTTGTCGGTGATCGCGAAGGCGGCGCGCATCTTGTCTTCGCCAGCGGCTTTCACGGCAGCATAGAGGTCAGAATAGTCGGCAGGCTGAAAATCGAACGGCTCTTTCGCGCAATCCTCGGCCAGATCGATGATCAGGTCGATCACCGGCTGGATGTTGTCATGCGCGAATTTCACCGCGCCCAGCATTTCGGCCTCTGTCAGCTCGTAGGCTTCGGATTCGACCATCATCACCGCGTCCTTGGTGCCGGCAACGACCAGATCGAGCCGCTGATCGGGGTTTTCCCGCAGCTTGTGCATGTCGTCGATTTCCGGGTTCAGGATGTATTCGCCATCCTCGAAACCGACGCGGCAGGCCGCGATCGGGCCCATGAACGGCGCGCCCGAAATCGTCAGCGCGGCGGAGGCCGCGATCATCGCAACCATGTCGGGATCGTTGACCAGATCATGCGACAGCACGGTGCAGATCACCAGAACCTCGTTCTTGAAGCCGGGCACAAACAGCGGCCGGATCGGACGGTCGATCAGACGGCTGGTCAGCGTTTCCTTTTCCGTCGGCCGCGCCTCGCGCTTGAAAAAGCCGCCGGGGATCTTGCCCGCGGCATAGTATTTCTCGTTATAGTGAACCGTCAGCGGAAAGAAATCCTGCCCCGGTTTCTGGCTTTTGGCGAAGGTCACGTTCGCCATCACGCTGGTTTCGCCCAGCGTGGCAATGACAGAGCCATCGGCCTGACGCGCAACCTTGCCGGTTTCCAGCGTCAGGGTCTCTTCGCCCCATTCCATCGATTTCGTCGTTACATTGAACATTTAGCGTATCCTGTAAGGGAGCACTCCCGGCCCTCCGGGTCTCCCGTTTGATTGGCGGCCCCATTGCCGCCGACCCCAATCCTTTCGCACAACGCCGGGGTCTGAAGCGTCACGTCTCAGATGGCGGGGCCATACAGTAAAGCGGGGTCGATGGGAAGAGGCGGGGTTTTGGCGGGGATGCGGGTGCCTGCGTCGGTTATGCAGGACTTTGCTGTCGTTTAGATTAATTTGGCAGACGACCGCTTCTGATTTGCCGAGCCTTCATTGCGAACGATCTTACCCGCCACATTTTCTCCAAATTGACGCGGTACCACGAAGCAATTCACTAATCTAAAAAGAGAGTTCGCCATGTCTCTGCATGCCAATCCCGATCAGTTCGTCGTAAAAATTCGTGACGAAAGCGTGCCACGCTCCGAGGTGGTGGAAGCCTTACTTGAACTGTCTTCCGCCAAACTAACAGCTCGTGACCTGATCTCGGAACGGGTGCGGATGGAGGTGGACCACAGGCTCGTTGACGAGGACGGGCGCGCCACTCCAGCCCTTATTGCACCAACGAAGAAAGAAGCCCTGCTCAATCGCGTCACCCGAAAATCCATTGACGCTGACATTCAGGTCGAATTGGCTCTCAAGGCATTTAGTGCCAATGGGTTCGTCTTGCTGGTTGATGACAAGCAGGTCGAAACTCTTGAGGAACAGATCGAGATGACGCCCAACACGGTGGTGACCTTCCTCAAGCTGACTCCGTTGGTAGGTGGTTGACCATGAGGCGCCTTGGAGAACTGCTCAACCATTTTGCCGCCGCGCCGACTAACGGCGATCCGGCTGAAAGCATCGAGTTGGGTAAACTCGTAGCTGAAATCCATGAAGATGTCTTGGCGAGGTCCCCGTCGACCTATGAGATCCGACCAAACAAAAGTGAGAAGTTCAACGCGCTCAAAAAACAGCCGGAGTTACAGGCGAAAGTCGCACGGTTCCTGTTTGAGGATCGTCATCATATCATGTTGTCGCTAAAGATGACGAACTATTGGGACAAAGAACGCATTCCAGGCTATGCAATTTTCAACAGCCTGGCACGCACCAACCTTCAGATTGAACCAACCGAACTGCTTAGCTGGGTGCAAGGCTTCAAAACGGACAAAAAGTCAAGGTCCAACAAGTATCCCTTCGATTTGGAGGACTGGCCCATCGGCCACCTGATCCAGCAGGTGGAGCGTAGAGCGAAAAAAGAACCGCTCTCACAAAAGGCGCTCAAACAGCTCCGCGACATCGCCGCGTGGCCTGAGATGACCAAGGAAAAACAGTACTATGGCACGGATTTTCAAAAGGTGAAAACCCGCATCGACGCGATCCTGCAAGCTTATGACGGCACTGACCGATCCGTCCTCCTCTACAAAAAACTCTCTGGCGACGCGTTCGGCGACCCACTCGAAATGCGCTTGAAAAAGTTGCGTGAGGCTGAAGCCACCAAATGGCACCGCTTCTTCAATCACGCAGCCACCGCAAGTGCGAGTAAGCCCACCAAGAAGTTCACCGCAACGGCTGACACACTCAAAGACGAATGCGGCAAGGAATGGTCGCGCAAGCAATTGCAGGCGTGGTTGGCAGACGCTCTTGCCACCAAGACTGCCGAAGTTGAATACACCCAATCTTGGGGTCGGGAAACATACACCTATGTTGAGACGACGCTGTTCACCAAGTCCAACACAACCCTGCTCAAGGGTCTTGTCTGGATGGCAGAAGGCTTCCGCGACGCTAAAACCGTCAACCTGATTGCCGATCTATGTGAAAAGTCGATGCGTAAAATTCCGGGCCAAGGCCCCGCCGCGCAATCCGTAGCCAATGCCTGCCTGCGCTATCTCGAAATCACACCGGGGGCGGAAGCCACAGCCCGCCTCGCTCGTCTTGCCACTGCAATCAAGCAGAAAAGCGTGCAAAAGAAAGTGGCGGAGATTGTGGCCCAAAAAGCGGAAGCCGCTGGCATCACTACCATCCAGCTCGAAGAACGCGTCGTGCCTACCTATGGTCTGACTAAGGGTGAGAAGACCGTGCGCTTCGATGATTATAAGTTGCACATCCAAGTCGACGGCCCCGATCGCGTCACCCAGACATGGATCAAGCCCGACGGCACGCCGCAAAAGACCAAGCCCAGTTTCATCGCGGATAAGGCTGCCCATAAAGCCAAGTTCGACAAGACCAAGGCGGAGATCGTTAACCTAAAGAAAATCCTCACCTCGCAGCGAGATCGCATCGACCGTCTCTTTGCTGAAAATCTGGAGTGGCCGCTTGACGAAATCGATCAGTATTACACGGGCCATGACTTAGTTTGTACCATTGCCACAAATCTCATTTGGACTCTTGAAACCAAAGGGGAGGCTACGCCTGCGCTCTATCGTGACGGCGCATGGCAGGACGTCACAGGCAAACCCGTCGCCACAAACGCAACCACGATCGCCCGCCTTTTGCACCCAGTCGAGCATAGCACTGACGAGATCATGCAATGGCGCGCTCGCGTCACAGAGTTGGATATCCTACAGCCTACCAAACAGGCCTACCGCGAGATCTACCTACTCACCGATGCAGAGCGTACTACGGATGTCTATTCCAACCGCATGGCCGCCCACATGCTCAAGCAGCACCAAATGTCGACGCTGATGGCGGCGCGTGGCTGGCGCTATCAACTGATGGGCGCCTATGATGACGGACTAGATGATCAATGGGCGCAAAAGGAATTCGTGACCAGCGACCTCGTCGCAGAATACCTGATCCACACACACTGGGATGAGGACAATTACAACGATGCAGGCGTCTATCTCTATGTCGGCACCGACCAACTGCGCTTCACGCGCGCAGGTACAACCGTCAAGCTCGACACAGTTCCTGTGCGACTGCTGTCGGAAACCATGCGCGAGGCGGACCTCTTCGTCGGTGTAAGCTCAGTCGGCAATGACCCTGCGTGGCACGATCAGGGCCCTACGCCCGAGGCGCGCGACTACTGGCACAGCTATTCCTTTGGCGTGCTCGACAATTTTGCCGAAACCCGCAAGCAGGTGTTGCAAGCGCTCCTGCCGCGCCTCAAAATCCGTGATAAGGCTCATATCGAGGGCAAATTCCTGATCGTCGATGGCAAACTGAATACCTATAAAATCCACCTCGGCAGCTCGAACATTCTGATGGCGCCCGGCGACCGCTACCTATGCATCGTTCCCGGTGCGGTATCCAAAAGCGCCGCCCTGGCGCTGCCCTTTGATGGGGACAACCGGCTGTCGGTGATCCTGTCCAAGGCGCTGATGCTGGCCGACGACGACAAAATCACGGTCAGCAACATAGTCAGCCAATTGAGACGGTAGTTTCAAGGAATGCAGTAAAAGAGAAACGCTTACGAAGCAATTTTGGTTCTTCTTGTATCTAATGGCCATTGGGAGGATTACTCTTTCGGCAATCTCGATCAGTTCGCGGAAACCCGCAAAGAGGTTCTGGAAGCAGTTCTGCCGCGGCTCGATATTCGCGAGGCGGCACGAATCGATGGCAAATTCCTGATCGTCAGGGGATCACTGAATACTTACAAGGTTCACCTTGGGTCCTCGAACGTCCTAAAGATGCCTGGTGGCAGGTATCTCTGCATCGTGCCCAAGGGCAAATCCGTCGCCGCTAACATCACCCTGCTGTTTGAGGGCGACCAACAGCTTTCCGTAATCTTGTCGAAAGGAATGATGCTGGCCGATGATACCAAAGTCACCGACCCGGTCATTGTACAGCAGTTCAGTCAATAATTCGAAAAAATAGACTGCAGTTGGGCGTTGAGTTTGATCTTTCGGGTCCGATTGGAATGCTCAATCAAGGGCCGAAGGGCCGGAATCTCCAGTGCACTATTTGAGTGGCAGGAACCGGTTTTCAGGTCAAACTGCGCGAAAATACAAAGATTTAGGGCATCGCCGCTGATTCAGGTTTATCCGGCGATGCCTTAAGCCCAAACCGTCCACGAAGCCGGGGAAACTTTGGCTTGGAATTTTTGCCCGGGCACGATGAAGTTGCGAATAAGTCACAGCGGGCGTTGACGACGATCAAAAACCTTTGAAGGAATCATCAAGCCGAACTAGTTGCAGGACCTGAACCGGTCCATCTGACCCAAATAATAGCCCCAAACAGGAAAGGGACACACATGCTTATTCGTCATTTTACCCTTTCGGGGCCGATCAACACCTAAGCTGAAATCAGATCAGGTTTGATCCAGTTCGTCGGCGCGTCGTCGACGCATCTACATACGTTATTTGGGTACTATCACATGGGCAATTCTGTCTTGGGTGGTCGCGGGACTGCTATATCCAGCGGCGGCATCATCACGAAATTCTATACATCTGCTGCCTGGATCGAAGGACGGGCCGAAGAGCAACTTGAAGAGATCGCCAACTGGACCGGCGTCCAAAAGATAGCAGCCTTTCCTGACCTGCATCCGGGCAAACACGGGCCGGTTGGCTGTGCTGTGCTGGCGGATCTCATATTCCCACAGTTGATCGGCAGCGACATCGGCTGCGGCATGTCGCTGTTTCAACTCGACATGCCGTTGCGCAAACTGAAACTGGAAAAGGCGCTGCGCCGGATGCGGGTTCTGGGCGAACCAGCAACAGAGGATCAATCCGGGCGGCTTGAGGAACAGGGCCTGTCGCCCGATCTCTATTCCGCGTCGCTTGGCACTGTGGGCGGCGGCAATCATTTCTGCGAGGTCCAGAAATTGGCCGAGGCCGATGAAAGCACCGGCCTCGACCCAAAGTGCCTTTATCTTCTGGTGCATTCCGGATCGCGCGGCTTTGGCAATGCCGTTCTTGGGGCTGTGCCCCAAGGCGCGTATGCTGGGCTGCGCAAGGATTGCGACGCGGCACAGACCTATCTGAAAGATCATGACCGGGCAGTTCGGTGGGCCAGTCTAAATCGTCGGATCATCGCAGAGCGCGCATCCGAGGCGCTGCGGGCCGAGCTGACGGTACTGGCTGATTCACCGCATAATCTGCTTTCGCGGCATGACGGTGCTTGGTTGCACCGCAAAGGTGCCGCTGTCGCTGACGCGGGGTTTGTCCCGCTTGCCGGATCGCGTGCAACCGCCAGCTATCTGATGTCTTCCAACGGCCACGCCGATACGATTGCGAGCCTCGCCCATGGTGCAGGACGGCGCTATGACCGGTCTTCCATGCATGGTCGCGTGCGTGCCAAGAGGTCGGACATCGAGGAAATGAAACGCACGCCATTTGGAGGACGCATCCTGTGTGAAGATCGCGATCTCCTGATTGAAGAGGCACCTCTGGCCTACAAGTCTGCCACGTCCGTTGTCGCGGATCTGGAACGTACAGGCGCGGCCCGTTGCATGGCAGAATTCCACCCGCTTCTGACCTTTAAAAGAACACGCGAAAGGGGGCGGTCATGAGTACGATTCGACACGTCTCTCTTTTGATCACCAGCGGCAGCGGTCCTGCAGAATGCCAGCAAGCTGTTGCAGGCATACTGGATGTGATGCGCAATGAGGCCGATTTGTTCGCTGCAAACCTGGATGTGATCGGGGTCGCCACGAAACACGGGCTAAAATCTGCTGTCGTTTTGGTCAGCGGTCCTGACGCGGAAGCCTTCGCCAAGAACTGGCGCGGCACAATCCAGTGGCGGGCGCAAAGCATACAGCGTCCACAGCACAAGCGGGCCAACTGGTTTGTTGGAGTGTTTGATCTTCCAAAACCCGCGCAGGCAGTCGAACGGATTCATCTGCGCGATGTCACGTTTGAGAGCTTTCGGGCGGGAGGCCCCGGCGGGCAGCATCAGAACACGACCGACAGTGCCGTGCGTGCAGTACACAGGCCCACCGGGCTGACCACCGTTGCGCGCGAAGAGCGCTCACAGCATCGCAACAAATCACTGGCCTTGCACCGTCTTCAGCAATTGATGTCCGCCCGGATTGCGGCAGATGAAGAAGCGCAAAAGACTCTCGAAAACAGACTGCACCACGCTCTCGAGCGAGGAAATCCGGTGCGTCGCTTCAAGGGCCACAGCTTCCGCGAAGACAGAAGTGGTTAGGATGAATATATTGGATCAATTCCTGTCCAACGCTCTGGCGAGCGACTTCTTCGCGGGGGGCCTTGCGCTCGGGGCTTTCGGCGTTGCAGCGGCCGCTCTGCGTGTTGTGCTGCTTGCAATCTATCGCGCCGTCAATCGGCGCGTCTGGGCCAGTTTGACGCTCGATAACCGAAGCGCGGCCTATCGTCATATCTGCATCTGGATGGAACAAAACAACGTTCTGTCCCGCTCCCGGCATGTGCGCATGACGGATGGTAAATGGGCCCGAGGTACCAAAGGCTACGCGCCCGCTCCGGGGCGGCATTGGTTCTTCTGGCGCGGCCATTTCTGCCGCCTGGAGCGAGATATCAACGAAAAATCGAAAGTCGGGGCTGCTCACAACCAACGACCTATGGAGGTTCTAAATGTCACCATCCTGTTCGGGAACGTGCAAAATATTCTCGCCTGGATTGCAGAGGGGCGGGAGATTGCCCAAACCAAAGACCGGATCGGCCCCGGCCTGCATATTCTGAAAGGGGATTGGTGGGATCACGTCGGTGACGTCCCGCGCCGTTCTATCGATACGGTGCTGGTAGATGATGACCGTGTCGACAAGGTGTTGGATGACATGCGATGGTTCTATGGTGCCAGTGATTGGTACGCAGAACGTGGCGTTCCGTGGCGGCGGGGGTATCTGTTTCATGGCCCTCCAGGCACAGGCAAATCCAGCCTCATTCGTGTGCTGGCGTCAGAACTGTCGTTGGATATCGCAACACTGGATATCGGGCGTGCGACGCTGACGGACGATGATCTGCGTGAAGCGATGATGTGTTCCCCCAAGGGGTCTCTGATCGCAATCGAAGATGTTGACGCCGTGTTCACACAACGCGAAGGCGGGGAAAGACGCTCCGGCGTCAGCTTCTCGGGCTTGCTCAACGCCATCGATGGCGTGGCTGCTCAAGAAGGGCGTGCGCTGGTCATGACGACGAACCACAAAGAAAAGCTGGATCCGGCCCTGATCCGACCTGGCCGCGCCGATGTTCACACAAAGCTCGGGCTGGTTGGTGCGGCGACGGCACGCCGACTGTTTGCTCGCTTCTTCATGGGTGAAGATGAATTGGCGTTGTTTTTCGAACGGCGGTTGGGAGATCAAAGGTTCAGCCCCGCTCAAATACAAGGCTGGCTCTTGGCCAACAGCGCCGACCCAAAACTCGCTGCGCAAGCTTCGGGGCTAGAATGCCGCATACAAGATATAGCCGCCGAATGAGTAAACATGGGCGTACAGAAAATCTCGAACCGGTCAGGCTAAATCGCCCCCCACTCCAAATCAAACTTCCCAAGATACTTCCGCAGCCGATCAGCGTCATTCTGGGTCTTGCGCTTGCCTCGAGACACGGCAAACAAGACGCGCCCAGCAGCGCTAAGGCTTGAAGAGTTTCGACAGACCCGGATCACATGGGCCAGTTGAACAAGATCAAACGGGTCCACATCTGACACCGTATCGCCCATCACATCCGCGACCAGCTTGAAGTCATCATTGGATTGAGCGGACTTCCAGTCCGTTTGAAGCGTCTCGATTTCGGTTGCGACCATCGCCCTTGTAATCCGGCCGCGTGGTGCAAGGGTGCACAAACGACGGACCGAGCCTGAAAAGTCACGGAAATTTCCCGGCCAAACGGTAGCCGGGTCTTTGGCGAATTCCAGATATTGCGCACGGGCATCAGCGTTGAAACCGACATGCGTGCCCAGATCCCTTTCGCAGCGTTCCAATTCGTGCAGCAAATTGGCCTCGATGTCCTCTGTGCGGCCGCGCAGTGCGGGCAAGGTAAAGCTCCATGTGTTCAGTCGCGCCAGTAAGTCGGGGCGAAATAGCCCTTGGGCGCTCAACGCGCGCAAATCACGGTTCGCGCCTGCGATCAGGTGAAAACGGCTGGAAATTTCGTGGTCCGAGCCCAGCGGATAGAAGCGCCCGGTTTCAATGGCGTGCAGCAGGACCGACTGCATGTTTGGATTCAACTCGTCCACATCATCAAGAAACAGGACACTGCCATCGGCCTCGCGCAACAGGCCACTGCGTTCCGTCCCCGTCGCTCCAAGATAAGAGCGGCGCTGGCCGAACAATGTTGCCATGGCATCTGGCCCGTTCAATGTCGCACAGTTCACATGGACAAGGCGGCCCTTGATGCGGCGGCGATCAAGTTTCAGGATGTGAATGCGCTCGGCCAGTTCTGTCTTGCCCGTGCCGGTTTCGCCGAGCAGAAGAATGGGCTCGTCAGAATTGCTGGCGACAAGCTCTACCCGGTCGATAAGATCGTTGTACGCCGGGTTTCGCGTCTCGATCCCCCCCTTCAACTGGTCGCTGTATTCCCGCGACAGCTGGTCAAACCGTTGCTGCAGGGCGTTGAACCGGCTCAAATCCAGGTCAATGATATCAAACTTCGCCACATCGTCGTCAGGGCCGGGTGGGCCGGTCTGAATCAGGCGCGCGGGAACATGGTGGCTCTCGGTCAGCAGAAACCAACAGATCTGCGCGACATGTGTGCCTGTTGTCAGATGCACGTGATAACATTCGCGATCTTCGTCAAACCCATAGGACCGCGCAAAGTCGAACAGCTTTCCATAGACTTCCTGAAAATCCCAAGGGTCATTCAGGTCAAGCCGCTGAAGCAGAACCTCTGTATCTGGCGAGGCTTCCTCAATCTCGCGCTGAACCTGCTTGGCGAGACGATTAAACCGCATGTCATACAGAATCTCGAGCCGGTCCACCTTGAAATCGTCGTGGCTGACAAGGCTGAGAGTCGGTTTCCACCGGCGCTTCTTTCCCATATCGAGCTGGGTGCCAAGGAAACCAATCACAACATTTTTCATACCACTATCCAAACATATAAATTCTTATCCTACAATATCGAATACGAATGAGCGCCATATCTCGAAATCGCTATTATTCATTTAAATACAGCATCTTGGACGAAAATACGTTTTTTCTAACGCATCGCACCCGGCCATGCCAAAACATTTTCACAACAAATGAGGAACGAAGAAATGGCGAACAAATCCGTGTTTGCATCGATCAAAGGCCGGTTGCTGCCGAAAGCGACTGCAAGGAATGCCCACGCGGCGCCGGCCTACGCGTATTCCGATGCCCATGCCCTGGCGCAGGTCGCTGTCACCGGCACTTTCGGGGGTATGTTCTATCAGTCGCCGCAGGACGAGCTGGAATATGTTCTGGATGTGGCCGAAGCCGTTGAGCCGGCGTTTCTGGCGCAGGCGGCAATCTATGCCCGCCGTTCGGGTTACATGAAGGATATGCCTGCCGTGTTGCTGGCTGTTCTTGCACGGCGTGATCCCGTCCTGTTCCGGGCGGCTTTCGCCCATGTGGTCGATAACGGCAAGATGCTGCGTACCTTTGTGCAGGTTGTCCGTTCTGGTCAGACCGGTCGCAAATCACTGGGCTCTGCGCCCAAGGCTATGGTGCAGAACTGGCTGAACACCGCGTCTGACTGGGCGCTGTTGAATGCCAATATCGGTAACGACCCGTCCTTGGCGGACGTGATCAGGATGGTGCACCCAAAACCGGCCTCGGCTGGTCGGGAAGCACTGTTCGCCTGGATTGTCGGGCGGCCGTGCGATCTGGCACGGCTGCCACAGGCTGTGCAGGATTGGATGGCGTTCAAAGAAACCGGCAAAGGGCCGGTGCCTGACGTGCCGTTCCAGATGCTGACGCAGCTGGAGCTGTCAGCCCAGCATTGGGCGCAGATCGCGCGCAAGGGCTCGTGGCAGATGGTGCGCCAGAACCTGAACACGTTCCAGCGTCACGGCGTTTTCGGCGTGACCCGGAACGTGGATCATGTGGCCGCATTGCTGGGCGACCCGCAGGCCATCGCCAAGGCGCGTGCGTTTCCCTATCAGCTGATGGTGGCGGCGCAGAACGTGAACGGCGAGATGCCACGACGGATCGTGGACTCTCTGCATGATGCGATGGAAATCGCGGTGCAGAACGTGCCGAAGATCGCGGGTCAGGTAGTTGTGTGCCCGGATGTTTCCGGGTCGATGACCTGGGGTGTGACCGGGTATCGCCCGGGGGCGACCTCGACCGTGCGCCATGTGGATGTGGCCGCCCTTGTGGCGGCGTCATTCCAGCGCGTGAATCGCGGATGCCAGGTTCTGCCGTTCGACTATGATGTGCGTGATGTACGTCTGGAGCCGCGCGACACGATCCTGACCAATGCCGAGCGTCTGGCCGAACTGGCGGGTGGCGGAACCAACTGTTCCGCGCCGCTGAAGTGGCTGAACGATCGGGGCCGCAGCCCGGATCTGGTGGTGTTCGTGTCTGACAACCAGTCGTGGGTGGATGCCCGCAATGGCGGTCAGGCAACGGCGATGATGAAAGAGTGGGAAGCGATCAAGCGTCGCAACCCAAAGGCCAAACTGGTCTGCATCGACATCGCGCCGTACGGGACCACGCAGGCGAAAACCCGCGAGGACGTGCTGAACGTCGGCGGGTTCTCGGATGCGGTCTTTGACCAGATCGCGGCGTTTGCCAATGGTCAGACCGGCCCGGATCACTGGGTCGGCGAGATCGAGAAGATCGAAGTGTAAAAGAAAGGGTCAGGAGGAATGCCTGTGGGACTACATTTTCAGGTAATGTCACCGTCTCACAATCAGACTTGTCCGCCTGACCCACCCGAAACGAAACAAGAAGGAAGGAACACCGCGTCTAATGTTGACATGGCGGGGGCACAATCAGAGGAACTTGACGGTTCGCAACCGTCACTCTTGCGGGCGCTCTCTGGCATGGGCGGGACCTTATACCGCCATGTCTACCTTAAACGCGAAACATCTCGGCGAATGCCGGTGGAACTACAGATTATCACTCTCCTGGTCGCGGGTTCGAGTCCCGCCATCGCGCTCGCGATGTAGCTCAGATGGTAGAGCGGGCGTTTCACCACACACTTGTCGCCGGGATCGCATCTGACCGTAGCTCAGTCGGTAGAGCGCTTGTTTGAAGAGCAAGGCGTCGCAGGTTCAATCCCTGCCGGTCAGGCCAGAAATACATGCAGGAGGAATGCCTGCGGGACTACACGTAGACGCGGCCTTTCGGGGCTGGAGGTGCGAATCCTCCGTGCTGGTTCAAGTCCAGCCCAGGGTTCTCTCTGGTGGCGGAAACTGTCTCGCACCACCTTGTCCTCCTGACAGGAAACGAAAGGAAAGCCCCGGCGAATGCCGAAGGAACTACATTGCAGCACCCTTCCGGGGTAAACCGAGCGGGTTCAACTCCCCTCCTTGCAGGCGCCCAGACGGCAAACGCATCCGCCCATTCGGATGCGGGGCGGGTCCCGGGTTGTTTCTTCCCCCTTGTCGCCGGGGTCAAAACATATTCGGCAGTGGCTCAGTTGGCAGAGCGCCTGACTGTTCATCAGGATGTCGCAGGTTCGAGCCCTGCCTGCCGAGCCAGACAACTAGGTATGAAGACATGCAACCGCAGCTTAAAGCACTGGAAGCCGCTCTCGAAGCTAAACGTTTTGTAATATCGAAAGCTGAAAATGAGCAGGATTATGGTGCTCTGCAGTGGGTTTCCGAAGTCTGGTTCGCTCGTCGCTTAAACGACGGGCTTATGGTCCAGCTTCGATTCAAGGGAATGGGAGATGACGCGCTTACCACCCTGCCTATGGATGAAGCACGATACGTGGAGCTCTTTGTCGATAACGAAGGCCCGGTGTCAGATCTCTACCTGAAGAATCCGGGTGCCAAATCAGACTGGAATAAGCGCGTTAAGTTGTTTCTCAGCGTGCTGGACGAACAGAAATGAAAGACATGTTCCGGGGGAATGCCCGTGGGAGTACATCGCTTGAAACGAACCGCCGAAAGGCCTCTCACGAATCTCTTGTCCTCCGGACCCAAATCGTCACGGCGAATGCCGGTGGAACTACAAGAATCATCTGGTCGCGGGTTCAATTCCCGCCATCGCAGGGCAGTCGCCTATCGCTTCGCTACTTGAGGCGAACATGCGGTGTAGCTCAGTTGGATAGAGCAGTTGAAAATGTTTCACCAATCCCTTGTCGTCGTGGTCAATGTTAGAGTGAGATGGAAAAATGAGTGACGAAAACACAAACTACCCGGTGACCGGAGAGCACCTGAAAGATTGGGGCCACCGCCCGGGCAAACAATTCCCCGACCTGTTGGCGCGGGCCAATGACATGCGGTCCGAAGGGTTCGGGCTGGTTCGCATTCGTCAGGAACTGGAGGGAGAAATCCCACCTGAGCCTGTTACAATGGACATGCGCGCACCCGGTGACGTTCCATTTCACGAAAATATCGACGTGGGTCATCCTGACGAGCAGGATAACGTCATCAAAGTGCGTGAAACCATGACCGCACTGATGCGCACACCAACGATTGACTCCGGTGCCATCATGCCCGACGCCTGCCCTGCCGGGCCGGTGGGAACCATCCCTGTCGGCGGTGTTGTGGCGGCGCGCAATGCGATCCATCCGGGGATGCATTCGGCTGATATCTGCTGTTCGGTGATGATCACCGATCTGGGTAACGCTGATCCGAAGACAGTGCTGGACGCGGCGCAGTCGGTGACGCATTTCGGCCCCGGGGGGCGCGCTCAGGGCAAGCGGTTCACCACGTCGCAAAAGCTGATTGATGCGTTCCGGGAAAACCCGTTTCTGGATAACCCCAAGATCCTGCGCATGGCCCAGGAACATATGGGCACCCAAGGGGACGGGAACCATTTTCTGTTTGTCGGGCGCTCGCGCAAAACCGGCCGCACGGCCATCGTGACCCATCACGGGTCGCGCGGTCCGGGGGCTGTTCTGTACAAGCACGGAATGCATGTGGCGGAGAAGTTCCGCAAACAGCTGTCGCCCAAGACCGCCAAACAGAATGCGTGGATCCCGGCAGATACCGAAGAGGGTCGCGACTATTGGGATGCGCTGCAGCTGATACGCAAATGGACCAAGACCAACCACAACGCCATCCACCAGGCCACCCTCGAGGCCGCGCGTGTAGATGACGTGGGTGACCGGTTCTGGAACGAGCATAACTTCGTCTTCAAACGGGGTGACCTCTTTTATCACGGCAAGGGTGCGACGCCTGCCTGGGATGGATACGCATCCGATGCGACGGGTCTGACACTGATTCCGCTGAACATGTCCGAACCGGTGCTTGTGGTGCGTGGCAAGGACGCCAATCATGGATTGGGTTTCAGCCCGCATGGCGCAGGGCGCAATTTCTCGCGGTCCGAACACAAACGTCGGATGGGGTCGGTCACGCCCGATCAGATGCTGAAGGCGGAAACCGAAGGTCTGGACGTGCGCTTTCATGCCGGTGGCGTTGACGCCTCGGAACTGCCGTCGAGCTATAAAAACGCCGACAATGTGGTCGCGCAGATCAAGTCTTACGATCTGGCCGAGATCGAAGACTACATTGACCCATACGGCTGCATTATGGCTGGGGACGTGCCACCGTTCTGGAAAACCAGGAAGAAGGGCCGCCGGTGATGCAATCCGGCGACCTTCGCGACCTATCCCTTGGGCGGGAAATGAGCCCGGACTATAAGAACCGATCGTAGATGGCTGCCTTGTTGCGAACGAAATTGGCAATCATACCCTAACTTTCAAATCGTTCCGAAGTGACCACATTATGCAGCTCGAAATTTCCCTCATTGCACCCGAGAATGCTGATTATTCTGCAAGCGACCTTGGTTTCTTGCTGCACAAGCATCCCGACCACTTGCACACGCGGTCCACTTCGGCCGGTGAGATCGCGATATTCTATCCCGAGAAATCTCAGGATCGCACAACGGTGGTTTTGCATCTAAGTGTCGATCCGGTCGGTCTGGTGCGTGGCAAAAACCAGCACAGCGATGGCCTTTTGGCGCAATATGTGAACGACCGGCCCTTTGTCGCAAGCTCGTTTCTGTCGGTTGCAATGGGGCGCGTCTTTGCCCAGACGATGGCCGGTAAGTCCAAGGATCGACAGGTTTTGGCCGACCGCGCGCTGCCGTTTGAAATCCGCGTTGTCCCGATTGCGTTGTCGGGAGACCTGGATTTGGTCAAACGGCTGTTCGGGCCTTTGGGTTACACAATCCAGTCTCCGTCAGAAGTCGGCGAAGAACAGGTGGTTGATCTCCGCCTGTCCGCAACATTGCGTCTGGCTGATATTCTCAAGCACCTTTATGTGCTGGTGCCCGTCCTTGATAACTTCAAGCACTACTATGTGAGCGAAGAGGAAATCGACAAGCTGCTCGCAAAAGGAGAAGGATGGCTTTCCGATCACCCGGACAAGGAACTCATCACGCGCCGCGCGTTGAAGCACCGCCGATCATTGATGAATATGGCCCTTGCCCGCCTTGAAGAGACGGTACCAAGGGAAGGGGAACCAGAGGAAGCTCCAAAGCCGAAACCTGAAGAGCAACTTGAAAAGCCATTGCGCCTGCATGCCCTGCGGTTGGACACGGTGGCAGAGGTGCTTAAACAGAACAATGTCACATCCGTCCTCGATCTGGGGTGCGGTGAAGGCAAGCTGATGTCGCGGCTTATCAAGGAACGTGGATTGACACGGATTGTTGGCGTGGACCCTTCGGTCAGAACGCTGGAAACCGCGCATCGCAAGCTGCGTCTGCTTCAGGCCGGGGACGCCATGGCAGAACGCGTGGCGCTGCAAATGGGCAGCCTGACATACGGGGACAGGCGCTGGCAGGGCTTTGATGCCGCGACGCTGGTCGAGGTCATCGAACATATCGAGCCGCACCGTTTATCGGCCCTTGTTCTGTCGCTTTTTGCCGATGCCCGCCCAAAAATGGTCGTGATGACGACGCCCAACCGCGAATACAATGTGCTGTTCGACGGCCTGAAGGATGGCAAACTGCGCCACCCGGATCACCGGTTCGAATGGACCCGTGCAGAGTTTGAAACCTGGGCGAAAACGGTGGCCGACGAACATGGCTATAGTGTCAGCTTCGCACCCCTGGGCCCCGTCGATGAAACCCATGGCGGTCCATCGCAGATGGCTGTGTTCAAACAGGAGGATCCCGCATGAGCCTGCCTGCATTTATCCCAACGGTCGCGCCGGATATCGAAGCCACAATTCAATCCAAGCTGACCGCGTTGGAATCCGATCATGACGTGCGTATCCTCTTTGCCATCGAAAGTGGCAGCCGGGCCTGGGGGTTTCCCTCGCCCGACAGCGACTACGACGTGCGGTTTGTCTATGCACAGCGGCCTGACTGGTATCTCAGCATCGAACCCGGCCGGGACGTCATCGAACTGCCCATCGAAGGCGATTGGGACATCAATGGCTGGGACATTCGCAAAGCGCTGGGGCTGCTGATCAAGCCCAACCCGGTGATGCTGGAATGGTTGTCGAGCCCGATCCGGTATCGTTGGAACGACGCGGTTTGTGATCATCTGACCCGTTTTGCGGACAAGACCACATTTGGTGAATCCTGCCGGCATCACTATCGCAATCTGGCGGTGAAACAGTGGGCCAAGCATGTGGGTGGCAACCCAGATGTGTCATTGAAAAAATATTTCTACATCCTGCGGCCCGCTCTGGCGATTTCGTGGATCAGGCAGAATCCCTCGGTTCAACCGCCAATGAACTTGCAGGCACTTGTTGAGGGGCAGTCGCTGAATTCCGAATTTGTCCATCATATCGAACATTTGCTGGTCTTAAAATCCGCCGCGAAGGAAATAGGGCGTGGTGAACGTATCCGGATGATTGATGCATTCATCCACGATCAGATTGCTTGGGCCGAAGTTTCGGCGAAACGGGATGACCGTCCAGACTTGACGGCCGAAGGCGACCTGCTTCTGCGCGCGATTGTGAAAGGAGCAATTGATGCTTAAAAAGCTCTATGATGTAGACTGGTCGGATCTCGGACATGCTTATGGCGCGGCCACTGATGTTCCTGACTTAATCAAGGCAGTCGCATACGGAAGTAAATCAGAAGCTGACAAAGCTTGGTATGAGCTCTATGGGAACATCTGGCATCAAGGTACAATTTATTCAGCTACAAGCCATGCGGTTCCTTTCCTTTTAGAACTCGCTGCGGACCTTGAAAGAACAGATACTGAAGTTGTTCTCCAGTACCTACAAGACCTTGCCGAAGGAACGTCGTTTTTGGATGTTCATAGAGAGGGTCATACACTTTTTGGCAAAAAGCTAACGGATGAGCAACTGAGCCAAATGAGCCAGGAACTCATGTGGGTTAAGGAAACACGCGAAGCGGTTCGTTTAGGGTTGCCAATTTTCAAGGAGTTGATCGATCACCCTGATCCGAAGGTGCGGGAAGAAGCCGCGAGACTCGTTGAAAGCTTAGGCAATGGTTGAACGAACAACTATTTCCATCCCCGATTTCGCCCTTGTTGTCCTGATCGGCGCCACCGGGTCGGGTAAGTCCAGCCTTGCGCGCAAGCATTTTCTCGAAACCGAGATCGTGTCGTCGGACTCCTGCCGCGCCGTTGTCTCGGACGATGAAACCGATCTTGCCGCGACGGGTGATGCATTTGACCTGCTCAACTTCACAGCGTCCATTCGGCTGAAACGTCGCTTGATGACGGTAATTGATGCCACTTCGGTGAAACGCGAAGACCGGGCAAAGCTGGTGCAACTGGCGCGCAGATACCATGCGCTTCCCGTCGCGCTGGTGCTCGATATCGACCCGAAGATCTGTCACGAGCGCAATCAGGACCGGCCGAACCGCGACTTTGGCGAACATGTGCCGCGTAACCATGCAAAGGCCCTTAGGCGTGGCCTGCGGAGCCTTCAGAAAGAAGGTTTCCGGCAAGTCCAGATCATGAAATCGCCGGCGGAAGCGGACGCTCTGGAAATCGCCCGCGAACCCCTTTGGACGGACAACCGCACCGATCACGGCCCGTTTGACATTATCGGTGATATCCACGGTTGCTTTGATGAACTGACCGAACTTCTTACAGACCTCGGGTATCTGATCGACACGTTTGAGGTGGGTTCCGAAGACCTCATCCGTGCCCGCCACCCGCGGGGCCGCATCGCGTTTTTTGTGGGCGACATCACGGATCGCGGTCCGCGAAATCTGGATGCCCTGCGTCTTGTGATGGGGATGTGTGATGAAGGTTCCGGCCGTTGCGTGATCGGCAACCACGACTTCAAACTGAACAAATGGTTGAAAGGCCGGAACGTGGCCCAGACCCACGGGCTGGACCTGACCGTTGCCGAGTTGGAAAAAACCTCGGATGCCTTCCGAAAGCAGGTTTCGGATTTCATCTGGGATCTGCGCTCTCATGCCTGGTTGGCGGGCGGTAAGCTGGTGATCGCGCATGCCGGTCTGAAAGAGGACATGCACGGGCGCGGCTCTGGTAATGTGCGCAACTTCGCCATGTTCGGCGACACAACCGGCGAGGTTGACGAGTTTGGCTTGCCGGTGCGTCTGGAATGGGCACGCGAATATCGGGGCGCGGCGGATGTCATCTTTGGCCACACGCCCATGGCCGAACCGGAATGGCTGAACCATACCATGTGTATCGACACCGGCTGCGTCTTTGGCGGCAAACTGACGGCGCTGCGCTGGCCCGAACGGGAAACGGTTTCTGTTCCGGCGAAATCGCAATATGCGGTCCCCGCGAAACCCTTGGATGCAGGCCAGTCAATGTCGGCACAACAAGACCATGACCGCCTGCTGTATTTCGACGACTACGCAACCAAGATGCGGATCGAAACGCGGTTCAAGTCCACCTTGCAGATCCCCGAGGTCAACAGCCTTGCGGCGCTGGAGGTCATGAGCCGCTTTGCCGTTGATCCCCGGTGGCTAATTTATCTGCCCCCGACAATGGCCGCGTGTCCGACGGCCAGCGATGGCCCGTTTCTGGAACATCCCGATCAGGCGATGGACCATTTCGCAAGCAGGGGTGTGACCGATCTGGTCGTCGAAGAAAAACACATGGGGTCACGCGCCTTGTTTGTGGTTGCCAGCGACGCGGATGCGGCCCGGGCCCGGTTTGGCGTGGAAGACGGCAAAGCAGGCGTGGTCTTTACCCGCACCGGACGCCCCTTCTTCAAGGATGAGACCGAGGAAGCGGCGGTTGTCGCGCGGATTGGTAAGGCGATGCAATCAGCAGGTCTGTGGGAAGCGCTTCAGACCGACTGGGTGCTGCTCGACGCAGAACTCATGCCGTGGTCCGCCAAGGCGCAGGACTTGCTCAAACGGCAATACCTGCCAACGGTGGCCGCGGCAAAGTCGTCAGCATCGGCACTGCTGGGAGTGATCGGGACATCAGGTGAAATCGAGGGGCTGAACGCGCTCCGTTTACGCGCTGAAACGCAGCTTTCGAACGCAAAGCTCATGGGCCAGACAATCGACGGCTACTGCTGGGCTGCGGACAGTATCGAAGACTATCGCATTGCGCCGTTCCACATCCTTGCCAGCGAAGGCAAGGTCCACGCGGATCAACCCCACACCTGGCACATGGACGCCCTTGGCAGGCTGGCCGAGGCCGACCCGATCCTGCAAACAACCGGTTGGAAACAGATTGATCTGAGCAACAACGAAGACCGCGCAGCGGTTGTCAGTTGGTGGATGACGCACACCAGCAAAGGTGGAGAGGGGCTGGTACTCAAACCCAACGCCTTCACCCTGCGCGGCGACAAAGGTTTGATCCAACCGGCAATGAAGGTGCGCGGGCGAGATTATCTTCGGATAATTTATGGTCCCGATTATGACCTGCCCGAGAATATCGAGCGCCTGCGCCAACGCGGCCTGGGCCGCAAATTCTCGCTTGCCGAACGCGAATTCAAACTCGGTTTCGAAGGATTGTACCGTTTTGTCGAAGGGCGACCACTCTCCAAGGTGCATGAGTGTGCATTGGCGGTGCTTGCGCTGGAAAGTGAACCTGTGGATCCAAGGTTATGAGTTCAATACCTGACATTCGAACATGATGCAGAATATGTGACATTGGGCTCGAACCGGCCGTCCGAAGGCTTCCTGCGGACACAAAAAAACGCCCGCGTGCTGGCGGGCGTTTCTTCATCGCTCAACCGGGTGCCGGACCGCAGGTTTGCCGGTGGCAAACCCACTTGTCCGCACTGCCGTTAAAGTCCCGGCGGGACTTTAACGCCGGATGCCCAGGCGCTTGATCAGGTCCTGATAGCGCGCCTCGTCCTTGGACTTGGTGTAATCCAGCAGTTTGCGGCGTTGCGCCACCAGCTTCAGCAGACCACGGCGCGAATGGTTGTCTTTCTTGTGGGTCTTGAAATGCTCGGTCAGCGTGCTGATGCGGCTGGTCAGCACGGCAACCTGCACCTCGGGCGAACCGGTGTCGCCGTCCTTGGTGGCGAATTCCTTCATCAGGCGGGTCTTTTCTTCGGCAGTAATCGACATCGGGGTCTCCTTCAAATTTGGGTCCATGGCACAAGCCGGGATGTCGTCCAGCAAGGCCCGTGGAGATGACACCCGCCCCGACTCGCCAGACCTGACTCGCCAGAAGCGGATGCGCGCATATAGGGGAACGCCGCAGGAAAGGAAAGGCCGAATCAACGCGCTTGCGCTGCCGCAACCGCCCGCCCGCCCGCGTTTTGCCCGGCGTGTTCGGCGCGATGCAGGAAATCAATGGCGCACCACGCGCCGGACTGTTTCCAGCGGATGGCCGATCGCCCCCGAAAACGGCCGGGAGATTGACTCAGGCTGTGGATAACTCGGACCCTACCCCGGCGCGTCGATGTTTTGGCCGACATCCCGCAATTGCGGCGTTAAGGCGCGCAAATGATTTCGATGCGGAGAACCTGTCATGTTCGGATGGCTCGGATTGCTCGGAATATTGGGGCTGTTGCTGGCCGGTCTTGCGCTGGACGCGGCGTCCTCGGGCGATCCCGACAGCAAAAGCGGCACCGATGATGCAGACGGCACCAATGCCGCCGCCAGGGCGGATCCCGGCATCGCCCGGCAGGCGCAGGCCGAACCCGTTGACCCTGTGGCCGCGACTGCCGTCACCAACGAGCCACCGGACGCCGACGATCCGGACTGGCTCAGGGATCTGATGCAGGGACCCGGCAGCGATGACGCCGCGGCGGTTGAACCCGATATTCCAACCGGCGCCCGCACCGCGGCTCTGAACACTGTCGAACTGTTGTATGGCGAACCGGCGTCCGGGAATCTGGACGCCATTCCCGATGACGAGCTGCCGTTCGGCACCAACGGCGCCGCCGGTCCGGACGACCACGGCGAAGACGACGGGCTGTTCGATATCGCCGATACCGCTCGGGACAGGCTCGATATCGAAGTCGCCGTCGGCGGCGCGCCCGTCACCGTCACCGATTTCGATGCCGGGGATGAGGTGCTGGCCATCGTCTATGACGATCCGAATGGCGGTAAACCGGACCTGCGGATCCGCAATGTCGACGGCGCCGACCGGACCGAGGTCAGAGCCTTCGGTCAGGTGGTGATGATCCTGGTCGGGAACGCACGGGCCGCCGATCTTGCCGCCGGCGATATCGTGGCGGTGAACACCGCCGCTACGTGATCGCCACCCGGCACCCCGCTAGCCCAGATTCGTGGCGCCAAGGCCGGCCGGTGCTGCGCCCGCCTGTTGCAGAAAGAACGCCAGGAAGGTATCCAGCACCGCCTGCGGGTTTTCCTCCATCGCGAAATGCCCGCTGACGCAAGAGGCATCGCTGACCTGCCTCGCCCAGCGCCGCCAGATCGCCGCGGGGTCGCCGGTTTGCGCCGGAAAGCCGCCCTCGGCCCACAGAAACCGCACCGGCGCCGCTATCCTGCGCCCCGCCGCCCGATCCGCCAGATCCAGCGCCCGGTCGATCGTGGCCCCGGCGCGATAATCCGCGCACATCGCCGCGATGCGGGCCGGGTCACGCATTTGCGCCCGATAGCTATCCAGCGCCTGTTCCGGAAAGACATCCAGTGATTTCGCCATGCTCCAGCGCGTCAGCGTCGCTTCCAGATAGCCCACCGGATCGGCCGCGATCAGCGACTCGGGCAACGGCGCGGGTTGCGCCAGAAAGGTCCAGTGATAGGCCGCCATCGCCAGATCGGCGTCCCAGGCCGCCCAGAATTCCGAGGTCGGGACGATCTCGATAAGTCCAATTCGATCTATCCTGCCCGGATGATCAAGCGCCATCCGATAGCACACCCGCGCCCCGCGGTCATGCCCCAGAACCGAGGCGCGGTCGATGTGCATCGCGTCCATCAGCCCGACGATATCGCGCGCCATTTCACGTTTCGAATAGGCGTGATGCCCGGCATCATCGGGCGGCGCATCGCTGTCTCCATAGCCGCGCAGGTCGGGGATAATGACCTGAAAATGCTTGGATAACTCCGGCGCGATGTTCAGCCAGCACATATGGTTCTGCGGATAACCGTGCAGCAGGATCAGCGGCGCGCCGCTGCCGGCGACATGCACCGACAGCGCGGTGCCGTTGGCGTTAACCCTGTTCCTGCTAAATCCTGGAATTCCGTGCGGCATTTCAATACCTTTTCAGCCAGAGGGCGGGCCGGATACCGGACAAGCCGCCGTTAATGTCAAAGTGTAGGTATTTCGGGCGATGTTCCTGATCCGTTCGATGCTAGCCTGACTTTCGTTGGGTGAGTGGAGGTGCGCGATGCTTGCTGCATTGCTGTTATTGGGGATATTGCCGCTGGCGTCGATGCCATTGTTGCAGGGCGAAGACTATGACCCGGCGGATGACGGCGAAGCCGTGCCGGGCGGCGATGGCACCGGCGCCACTTTTGGCGACGCAGGACTGCCGGATCCCGATCCGGCCGCGACGGACCCGGCCCTGGCCGATCCCGGCACCACCTACTCTGTCGATGCGGTTGCGGGGCAGACCGAGATCGAGGATTTCGAACCCGGGGCCGACACGCTCGATTGGGACCTGACCTCGATTACCGGCGATATCCATTACGATATGTCGACCAACAACGATGGTGCGGTGCTGTCGATATCCACCGGCCCGCAGA
>Ga0316207_10001948_pt1 | contig 22999 bp, 27 predicted proteins | sample 6weekpyrite_MG_FD_204943 | JGI IMG/M metagenome (GOLD analysis project Ga0316207, IMG submission 204943) | Microbial mat bacterial communities from mineral coupon in-situ incubated in ocean water Damariscotta River, Maine, United States -... | ecosystem: Environmental > Aquatic > Marine >...
TCTTCACAGGGCATGTCGTTATGCTCAATAAAAAGCATTTCGGTTCGATATAAACCAACGCCGGTGTGATCATATTGGCGTAATGTGCGGACATCCGCAGGCCGGTCAATATTGCCCTGTAAATTTATTTTTAAACCATCTTTTGTCTGTGCCGGTTTATTTTTTAAATCAAATAAATGTTTACGTCGTTGACGTTCATCGCGTATCTGGCTTTTAAAGAATGTTAAATCTTTTTTGCCTGGATTAATGTGTACCTTTCCCGTATTTCCATCCAGGACAATTTGTTCATTTGCCTGAATAAGGCGCTTTGCATCATGAACGCCAACGATAGCGGGAATACCCAGATTACGTGCAAGTATTGCAGTGTGCGACAAAGGACCGCCGTACTCAGTTATAAATCCGGCAATTTTTTGATGTTGCATTAACAACGTATCAGCCGGGGTTAAATCATCAGCAACGATAACTCTACCTTTTAAACGTAAGCCCAGTTTTTCAGTATCCAGTTTTTCTTCGCCGTGATCAAATTCGGGTTCATTCATCAAGCAACGTTGTATACGTTCAGTTACGTGAATAATGTCATCTCTACGGGTTTTTAAGTAAGGGTCGTCCATGTCGTCGAAAACTTTAACAATGCGTTCGACCTGTACTTGCAGTGCCCATTCAGCATTGCATAAGCGAGCACGAATATGACTCACCGTATCCTCATATAAAACAGGATCATCGAGCATTAGCAAATGCGTATCTATAAATAGTGTTATGTCATGGGGTGTGTCGCTGGAGATTGTATCTTTAATTTTTTTTAATTGTTGTTGTGCCTGAGACCGGGCACCTTCAAAACGTTTAACTTCATCATCTGCGGCATATTTAGAAATAGAATATTCTAAAACTTCAGGCAGCTCACGATAATACACATAGGCTGGGCCTATGCATATACCTTTGGAAACACCGATGCCTTGAAGTGTAAAGGGCACTATTTATTCGTCCTCATCAAAACGGTTATTTATTAGTTGTGCAAGTGCACTTGCACACGCTTTAGAATCGTCACCTTCAATATGCAATGTAATAAAACTGCCTTTACCTGCAGCTAGCATCATCACACCCATAATACTTTTTCCATTGATACGTTGACCATTTTTTTCTACATCTACATGGCTGGAAAAGCTTGATGCTGTTTTAACAAATTTTGCAGCCGCCCGTGCATGCAAGCCCAGTTTGTTGATAATTTCGATTTCCTGATTTATCGACTTCATTTTATGTCTAGATTTCCTGGCATTCACATAACAAAATGCCGTCGTGTCCACCACTAACGGCTTTTAATGCCATGTTTTCTATATTGAGTTGCGGATAATTTAATATACGTACCAGCATGGGTAAATTAATTCCTGCAACAAGTGTGCAGTTAAATTCTTCACAAAGTTGCTTGCCGATATTAGATGGCGTAGATCCATAAATATCGGTAAGAATAAGTACCCCATTTCCTGAGTCAAGAACATTGATGTATTCTTTCGCCTGGGTCAATGCATCTGCAACAGGGGAGTCAAGCGGAACTTCCAGAGCACGGGTTGCCAGTGGAGAGGTGTCCAGCATTTGTTTTGCTGTTTCTAGCAGGCTAGATGCAATATTATTGTGGGTGATAAGTAATAATCCAACGCTCATAATCTTATTTTAATCTCGTTAAGATTTGTTTTCTTCTATCATCTCTCTGTGACGCAGTGATACGCCAGGAAACTTAGAATGAAAATAACGGTTTAGTTGCTCTGCAATATATACTGAGCGGTGTTGGCCACCGGTGCAACCAATTGAAACGGTTAAGTAATAACGGCTTTGTTCTGCAAATTTTGGAATCCAGTGTTCCATAAAGTCTCGAATGTAATTAAACATGTCAACTACATCGTCCTGGGTTTCAAAAAATGCCTGCACCTCAGGGTCCTGTCCTGTTAATGGGCGCAGGGTGGGTTCCCAGTGCGGGTTTGGCAGGCAGCGTACATCAAATACAAAATCAGAATCGGTAGGGGTATTGTGTTTAAAACCAAAAGACTGAATAAGAATTGATAATTCCTGGTTAGGTCGTGAAATAATTCGGTCTTTTATTAAAGCCCTTAACTGGTGTACGTTGGTGTGAGTTGTGTCCAGGCACAGGTCAGCATCCAGAGAAATAGGCATTAATAAATTTCGCTCTATATCAATTGCTTCAGCTAAAGGTATACCTTTTTTTGTTAACGGGTGGCGACGACGTGTATCACTAAAACGCTTTATTAACTCGTTAATTTCAGCATGAAAATAAACAACTTCAACTTCAATGTTTTTGTTTTTAATCGTTTTAATGATTTTATTAAAACGTTTTAAATCATTTGCGCCACTGCGTGCGTCTATTCCTATAGCGACCTCATTATAAATATGAATTTGTTGATTATAGATATGATCTGTAAAGTCAGATAGCAGACCTAATGGGAAATTGTCGACGCAATAAAACCCTTCATCTTCCAGAGTATGCAGGGCTACTGTTTTTCCAGAACCGGATAGGCCGCTTATTATTATTAGTTTCATGTTTTAATGGGTTGTTTTTTATGTTCGTTTTTTTAAGTTGTAAGTTAGAAGTCGTAAGCCCAAAACGGGTTCTCCTACGGAGAACATTCGTTTGACTTAAGACTAGTTGTTCTTGTTGTTCATATGTTGCTGTTGTCTGAGTATGAATTCATCACTGGCATTGTGCCCATTTTCAATTAGTATATGGTTGCGTACAGCGGCTTCAACCATAACAGCCAGATTTCGACCCGAGGCAACGGGTAGTTTAATTTCTGAGACAGGAACATCAAGTATGGTTTTGATTGAGCGAGAACCATAAAGTCTATCCAGTTGCCGTTGTTCGTCCGAAGTCATGTGTTCCAGATGAATAACCAGTCTCAGGTATTTGTTTGGTTTAATGGCATTTTCACCGTACATGGCGCGAATGTCCAATACACCTAGCCCCCGAACTTCCATAAAGTTTTTTAGCACATCAGGGCAACTGCCATCCAGTAAATTGGGGCCAACTCGGGTGAATATGGGAGCGTCATCGGCGATGAGGCGGTGCCCACGAGTAATTAGTTCCAGTGCCAGTTCGCTTTTTCCGACACTGCTTTCGCCTGTAATTAAAACGCCGCTGCCCATCACCTCCATGAATACACCGTGTAAGGTGACTCTTTGAGCCAGTAAATCAGCGAGATAAAAACGTATTGAATCAATAAAGTCGCCACTATCCAGGTCAGTCTGGAATAAGGGGGTCATTTTCTCATTCGCAAGTCGGATAATTTCTTCTGGAACATGCTGGCCATTAGAAAAAACAATGCCAGCTGTGCGCCGTGAAAAAATTTCGTTTAATGAACGGTTTGATTGTTCTTCAAGCTTGTTCAGGTAGTGCCATTCTGTTTTTCCGATCACCTGAATTCTATTGGGATGAATTAAATTTAGGTGTCCAACTAATGTTGATTGCTGGTTCAGGTGCAGAGATCTTTTGATTGGGCGTGACGCATGGGCCTTGCCAGCAAGCCATTTAATATCAATATTTTTCTGTAGATAATGGAACACATCCAGGGGAGTAAGTTGTTCAACCATACCGGATTAACCTGAGCTCAGGATGCTGCCTGATGTGTTTGTGCCCAACCAGAAAGTTGTGCATAAAGTTCTTTATTTGTCTGGCAGCTGCGTAGCTGATTACAAAATGGCTTGTCACTGAACATTTTGGCCAGGGCCGCTAAAATCTGTAAGTGTTCATCTGTGCAATGAGCTGGAACCAGTAAACCAAATAATAAATCTGCGGGCTTCTTGTCGGGGCTGTCGAAATCAACGCCCTGGTCTAATTTAATAAAGCAGCCCAGGGCTATCGATTGACTAATGAACTGGGCGTTATCTGGGTCTATCTGCTGAGATGATAATCGCCCATGGGGCAGGGCAACGCCATGGCCCAGGCCAGTAGAGCCCAGACGCTCACGTTCTATGAGTTGATGAAAAATATCCGTTGGATCAATGCCAATTGCACCTGAACCAAGTAACTGGCTAATTGATTCAAGTGCACGCTTTTTACTGCTAATGCCGCTAATGCATTGAACTCGATCAGGTGTAATTAGATTGATGATTTCCATTGCTTTTATTCTTCAATATCGACGATGGGTATCGAGTCCTTTTGATGATGATCAGTTATTTTTTCTTTATGTTTCTTAACTTGCCGGTCAAGTTTATCTGTAAGGCTATCAATGGCTGCGTACATATTATCTTCGGTACTTTCAGCAAAAATATTATTGCCGCGCATATTGATAGTGGCTTCAGCTTTATGGCGTACATTTTCAACGGTAAGAATCACGTGTGTATTGGTGACCTTGTCGAAGTGGCGCTCAATACGCTCCATTTTTTCATCTACATAGCTACGAAGTGAATCGGTAATTTCTATGTGGTGTCCAGTTAAGTTGAGTTGCATAAGGACTCCTTCAGTTTGGTGTCATTGCCTAAGCTAGGCGTTTACGTTCATTAGAGGGCGGTATCATCATGGCTTCACGATATTTAGCCACGGTTCTACGCGCCACATTTATGCCCTGATCAACCAGTAAGTTGGCAATTTTATTGTCACTTAATGGTTTTCTGGGCTCTTCAGCTTCTATCAGCTTTTTTATCATGGCTCGGATGGCCGTAGCTGAACATTCCCCGCCATCTGAGGTACCCACATGGCTGGAAAAGAAGTATTTGAATTCAAATACACCCTTGGGCGTATGCATATATTTGTGTGTGGTGACTCTGGAAATAGTGGACTCATGTAACTCAAGCTCATCGGCGATCTCACGTAATACCAGTGGTTTCATGCCCTCTTCGCCATAATCAAGAAATGTACGTTGATGTTCCACAATGGAAGTTGCAACGCGCATTAGTGTTTCGTTGCGACTTTGTAAGCTTTTAATAAACCAGCGGGCTTCCTGCATGTTATTTTTCATGAAGGTATTGTCATCACTTTGTTTACCACGTTGTATGTAAGCTGCATAGGTAGGGTTTATGCGTAGCTTAGGTGCGGTTTCGCCATTTAGCCTGACGCTCCAGCGACCATTTGTTTTCGTGACAAATACATCCGGAACCACATACTGTGTCGATGATTTGCTAATATAACTTCCAGGCTTTGGATTTAATGCCTGTATAAAACGAATGATATCAGCTAATTCGTCATCATTAATACGATTATAGCGCTTGAGCTTGGCATAATCGTGATTTCCCAGTAAATCTAAATGATCTTTTATAATCTGCCGGGTTTTTTTCAGCACAGGGTATTCATCGGCACTAAATTGTTCCATCTGTAAGATCAGGCACTCTTTCAGGTCACGTGCTGCCACACCGATAGGGTCAAAATGTTGAATTAAATGTAATACCGCCTCTACTTCATCCAGTTCTATTTCAAGGTCGTCGACCAGGCCTGAGTGAATTTCCTCTACGGATTCCTGGAGATAGCCGTCTTCATCAATACCGTCAATGATCGCCAGTGCGATGGTTCTGTCTGTATCACTCATGGTGGTGACCAGCAGCTGGTCTAATAAATGATCAATTAAGGCACCGTCGGTGCTGCTTTGATTTTCGAGGAACTCACGGGCTTTGTCATCTTCACCTGATAAGGGGGCGCTGCTTGCCAATGCAGGCTCATAAACATCGTCCCATTGAGAATCTACCGGGAGTTCATCTGGCATATCCTGTGAATTGAGGTCTACGTCCTGAGCCGCGGCATCATTTTGTAAATCGCTGAGTTCCTGACCGTCTACAGTATCCTGTTCATTAAGCCCGGTGTTATCGTTTTCCGCTTTTTGTTTACTGTCATCCAGTGGGTCGGAAGCATTGCCATCTTCTTCAATTTCCAGCATGGGGTTGGATTCAAGCACTTCCTGGATTTCAGTTTGTAGTTCCAATGTCGACAGTTGCAGCAGACGAATAGCCTGTTGCAGCTGGGGAGTCATGGTCAGTGACTGGCCAATACGTAATTGCAGGGATTGCTTCATTCTTAAATTAATACTTCTTAAAGTTTACCTACAGTGTACTTGAATTTTTAAAGTTATGCAGAAGTTGTGCCATATATTATACCTATAAAACTAACAGGGGTCTCTATAGCCTGGGTTGAACTCCCCTATTTATATCAATTCAGATAAAGTGTCCTGACATAAGTATGGGGTTGCTGGTAAGCATTATTTCTCAATTTCAGGTAACAGGAAAGAGCCTTAAGTCTATCTTTATTTATAGACTAAAATGTTGACCTAGATAAACATCTTTTACTTGTTGGTCCTGCAAAACGACTTGTGGGCTTCCTTCTGCAATTACCTCACCCGAGCTTAATATGTAGGCACGTTCACATATACCTAAAGTTTCACGCACATTATGGTCGGTAATGAGCACGCCAATATTTTTTTCAGTTAACTGTTTAATGATTCGTTGAATTTCCAGTACTGAAATGGGGTCAACCCCAGCGAAGGGCTCATCCAGTAAAATAAATTCGGGTTCAGCAGCCAGCGCGCGGGCAATTTCCACTCGACGACGTTCACCACCAGACAGGCTGATGCCCATATTGTCACGGATATGGTCTATCTGTAGTTCATCCAGCAGGTTCTGCAGTAGTAAATCTCGTTGTTTATTATTTAATTCAGGGCGGGTTTGTAGAATAGCCAGAATATTTTCAGCCACGGTTAGTTTGCGAAATACAGATGCTTCCTGAGGTAGATAGCCTATACCCAGTTTGGCGCGACTATGCATGGGTAAATGGGTGATGTCCTGTTGGTTTAATGATATATGACCTTCATTTACGGGAATCAGGCCGACCATCATATAAAAGCTGGTAGTTTTACCTGCTCCATTTGGGCCTAGTAGCCCAACAACTTCACCGCTTTGTACGTATATTGATACGTTGTTAACCACCGTGCGTTTGTTAAAGCGTTTAACCATGTTTTCAGCGCGCAGTAAATTCATATGGTTTGTTTATTCTTCGGTGTTATTGGGGGTGTTATTGGGTGTCTGGTTTTTAGGCTTTTCAGGATAAATTGTGATTTTTACCCGGGGCGTTTCTTCTAAGGTGCTGGCGTTATGATTGCCTGCCTTCACAATATCTTTAAGCGTGTTGTAAATAATATGCTCACTGCTGAAACGATTTTTATTTTTTAGTAATAGTGCTTTTTCTTTAAGCTCAAGTATGCCAGTTTCTGCTTTGTAGTCCATAAAGTGGCTTTCTGCGCTTATCTCTTCTTCAAGGTCATTTAGTTGATAAAAAGTAGCGGGTTTGCCGTCAATGTGTATTTTATACAGGCTACCATCCTTGTTTTTTATAATGATTTTATCACCGGTGATTCTCATGCTGCCTTTGGTGATTTTTACATTACCACTATAAATGCTTTCACTGTCATTTTCGCGCATTTCAAGTTGATCTGCTTCAATATGTAAAGGTGCATCATTATCCGTTGATTTTGCAAATGCATTCATGGTGAAAGGCAGTGCAATCAGGAAAATGACCCTAGTTAGTCGGTTCATATGTGCCCTTAACCTGCGATTGTAATTTGAGTGTGCCCTGTTTATTGTTAAATATCAGGCCAATGGTATTTAATTCTGCCTTTGGTGTTTTGACCTTTGCAGCTACGTTTGTTTCAGCAATATGCGTTTGCGTATTTATTTTGAGATAGTCCGTATAGATAGAAAGTTCACTTTGAGTTTCTGAGGCGGCACGGTGAATTATAACTTCATCATGTAAATAGATGGTGTTTTTCTGTTGCAAATAAATTGCTCGAGAAGCCCGTAGTGTTATGTTGGTATTAGCCTGCGTAATATTTATAAAGGGCAGTTCAAGTTCTGCTCTATCATTATCAGCATAGTGCAGCATTTTTTTTGCTTTAAGTACATACTCAGGGTTACCCTGTTGACTCATATTTGTAATCGAAAAATTTTCCATAAAGTAATCAGGAAAGTGGCTACCCGTTGTTTTATCTTTGACCTGCTCTCTGGTGAGGTTCTGCAAAAGCCAGAAGCTCCCCGTGGCTATTATAATAAATACAGCAAGTGTAATATAGGTTCGCATATGTCTTTAAAAGATATTTGTATAGGGTATTTCTATTGGTCAGGCACTTATGTAAGACGCTAACATCTCATGCAGTTTACCCTGGGCTTCTAAAATCATTTCACAAACATCACGCCCCGCGCCACAGCCACCATTGTTTTCAGTAATCCAGTGTGAATGTTGCTTTACAAATGAATGACCGTCCTGAACGCAAATAGCCAAACCTACTTTACTCATTACCGGCAGGTCGACCACATCATCACCCACATAAGCCACCTCATCATGACTTAAGCCCATTTCTGTTATGAGTTCTTCATAGGCGGGCAGTTTATGGCGCTTACCCTGATAAATGCGATTAATGCCTAAATCTTTAGCCCGGTGCTTAACTACATTAGATGTGCGTCCGGTGATAATGGCCACTTCTACGCCACCGTCCTGTAACATGCGTAAACCATGACCGTCTTTAGAGTTAAAGGCTTTATATTCCTGTCCATCGTCGCCTATAAAAAGTGCGCCACTGGTGAGTACACCGTCAATATCAAAAATCACCAGTTTAATTTTTTTTGCTTTTTCGAGTATGTCTTGCATTGTTGATTATCCTGTTGCCCCATCATGGGTCTAAGTAGATAGGGTTGACTAACGCCTACAAACGTAATATTAAATGTAGGCGCGATCTTTAGATCGTAATCGAGTATGAAGCTAATGAATATTTTTATACCACACCCGCACGTAGTAAATCATGCATATTTAATGCACCCGTTAATTTATTATTTTCATCCACCACTAACATGGCATTAATTTTATTTTGTTGCATTTCAGTTAAGGCCTCCGCCGCCAGAAGATGTGCCTGCGTAGTTTTACAATTTACAGTCATTACATCTTTTATAGCGGCTTTATGCACATCAATATTTTTGTCTAGTGTACGACGTAAATCACCATCAGTGTAGATACCTAAAATGTTCTGTTCACTATCTACAATAGCGGTCATGCCCAGGCCCTTTTCGGTCATTACCAGTAATGCATCTCGCAAGGTATCATTTTCGTGCACCTGGGGAATTTTATCACCGGTATGCATTATATCTTTTACATGTAATAACAAACGACGTCCCAGGCTGCCACCGGGGTGTGACAGGGCAAAATCTTCTTCGGTAAAGCCCCTGGCATCTAAAAGCGCCACGGCTAATGCATCACCGAGAACCAGTGCTACAGTGGTGCTTGAAGTAGGGGCAAGGCCCAGTGGGCAGGCTTCCTTTTCAACACCCGCATGTAAATTAATATCCGCTTCCATAGACAGGGTTGATGAACGGTTACCGGTAATACTAATCATAGGTACGGACAAACGCTTAAGAATCGGGATAATAGTGAGTATTTCACCGGTTTCACCAGAATTAGACAGGGCTATCACCACATCTTTCGGGGTGATCATACCCAGGTCCCCATGGCTGGCTTCACCCGGGTGAACAAAAAATGCGGGGGTGCCGGTACTCGCCATAGTGGCGGCAATTTTGTTACCAATATGTCCCGATTTACCCATGCCGATAACCACAACGCGACCCTCGCAGCCGAGCATTAATTCACAGGCTTTGACAAAACTGTCATCCATTTCAGCGCGTAGTGTTTTTACGGCAGACAGTTCGGTGTCAATAACCGCGAGTCCCAGTTTCTTAATTTGATCGGGGTTAAATTTTTCCGGATTTAATGTCACCTTATGTGATTTTTCCTGGCCCATTGATGGTTTCCTATGCGGTAGCACTCAAATATAAAACAACTTCATAGGCAAAAAATATTGCCAGTAAAATAGAGCCTTCAATGCGGGTAATCTTCCCCACGTTGCTTTTACGCCCAAATGCCATAATAAACATAATCACAGTCAGGGTCACCATTAAGGGTAAGTCACGACTTAAAACACCTTGTGTAAGTTCTGTAGGGTTAATTAGCCCTGCGATACCTAGAACACCCAGAGTATTAAACATATTGGAGCCAATCACGTTACCCAGGGCAATATCGTGTTCGCCTTTCCGGGCACTTGCAATTGAGGCGGCCAGTTCGGGCAGGCTGGTGCCAATGGCCACAATGGTCAGGCCGATAATTAAATCACTAACACCGAATGCAATGGCAACATTAATAGCCCCCCACACCAGCAGTTTGGAGCTAATGAGTAATAATACAATACCTGCAAATAATAGCCCCAGGGCTTTACTCGTCGGCATGTCCTGAGGGATTTCCTGGTCAAATTCCGAGCTTAGGGGGTCTACTTCGCAAACACCACTTGCATTACATTTTCTCTGTTTTAAGGCCTGATGTACAATCCAGGTCATTAAAATGAAGAGTAGAGCCAGCATTAAAATACCATCTACTGAGCCTAATGCGTTATCAGTTGCCAGTAAAATAACGGCTAGCAGAGTGGCGGCAATAAGTAGTGGGTATTCACGTTTTAGAATGCTTGAATGCACTGTTAGCGGTACGATAACCGCGGTGGCGCCTAATACCAGGGCGATATTGGTAATATTCGAACCAATAGCGTTGCCCACAGCTAGACCCGTGTTGCCCCCATAAGCCGCAATACTGGCTACCAGCATTTCTGGTGCCGATGTGCCAAAGCCAACGATGGTGAGACCTATAATTAAAGGTGAGACCCCCATATTACGTGCAGTGGCAGATGCGCCGATTACAAAAAGGTCGGCACTCCAGATAAGCAGGGCAAAACCTGCGAGAATAGCTACAGAATCGATTAAGATAGGCACAATTATTTTCAGCAATATTAAAAAAACGCAATGATACACGATAAAACACTCAGAGTGGGGGCTTGTGACTGGGAACATTCCCAATGGCAGGGAAGTTTTTACCCGGAAGATTTACCCTCCGAATGGCGATTAAGCTACTATGCCAATGAGTTTTCAGCGGTGCTGGTTCCAGAAGCTAAATGGCAGGCTGAGGACGTGGATTTTGAACAGTGGGCGGAGGATGTGCCTGAAGGATTCAGGTTTTATTTTTTAACATCCCAGGCAAAGGAAAAAAATTTACAAATATTCAATGCGGCCAGGAATGAGCTTGGGGAATTGTTTTCTGGTTTTGTGAATCCTCAAATGAGCGAATCGGTTGCATTAATTCGGTTTGAAGCAAAAAGTTTACGTGAATGGAAGGGCTGGTTGCAGCTAACCGATTATAGTGCAATATTTTTAACAGATGATAAGCTGAGCACTAAACAATTAAACGATTTTCAGTCACTTATTGAATTTATGGGTTTGTAGATTATTGTCATAATTAAGTAATTTTTGAATCTGTAAGCGTGAAGTTGGTCATAGATTTTTCTATTAGTAATTATAAGTCAGGACTATCCTGGTGAAACAGACTTGTATATAGTACGGCTTTGCCATTGGTATGCTCTATAAGGAACTAGCATTATTTCAGTCGATCCATCAAACATTATCATTAAAATACGTGGCTTAAGTTTTTCCCGTGGTGACAAAATGATCTTCGACAATATTGATATGGATATTGAGCGTGGAAAAGTGACCGCGATTATGGGGCCGAGTGGCACGGGGAAAACGACACTGCTAAAACTTATTGGAGGGCAAATTAAACCCGATAAGGGCAGCATTTTTGTAGACGGTGAAAATGTGCATAAGCTATCCCAGTTCGCACTTTATGATCTACGCCGAAGAACCATGGGGATGTTATTTCAAAGTGGTGCATTGCTAACGGATTTATCAGTGTATGACAATGTCGCCTTTCCCTTACGTGAACATACTTCATTACCTGAACAGGCGATCCATCACCTGGTATTGCTAAAACTCGAAGCGGTCGGTTTGAGGGGGGCAAGGTACTTGATGCCAGCAGAACTCTCTGGTGGTATGGCCCGCCGGGTAGCACTTGCCCGGGCTATTGCACTTGACCCTGAAATGATTATGTATGATGAGCCTTTTACTGGGCAGGACCCTATATCTATGGGTGTGCTGGTTAAGCTAATTCATGATATGAACCACGCTCTGGGCATGACTTCGGTTGTTGTATCTCATGATGTAAATGAGACGGCGAGTATTTCAGATTACATCTATGTCATATCTAATGGAAGAGTCGTGCAGAGTGGGGCACCTGATGAGCTAAAGCATTCTGATTCTGCGTGGGTTAAACAGTTTTTAGGTGGGCTGGCGGATGGGCCAGTGCCTTTTCATTACGCAACAAATTCATTAATGGATGATTTAATGGAAGGATTTAAGAGAACAAAGCCATGATCGTTGACAGGTTGCAGCAAATTGGCTCTAGAACACTTAATCGTTTTAACCGGGTAGGACGTGGTAGTCTGTTTTTATGGCAAATTATTATCTGTTTGCCCTATATGATTCAGCGGCCGAGGTTACTGGTTCGTCAATTGTATTATGTAGGTGTGCAAACCCTGTTGATTATTCTGGTAGCAGGTTTGTTTGTGGGCATGGTGCTGGCCTTGCAGGCATATATTGTACTGGTAGATTTTGGTGCGGAAGACTCGATTAGCCTGATGGTGTCATTGAGTATTTTACGTGAATTAGGGCCTGTGTTTACAGGCTTACTGTTTGCGGGACGAGCGGGTTCAGCACTAACCGCAGAAATTGGTTTAATGAAAAGTACCGAGCAGCTTTCCGGTATGGAAATGATGGCGGTGAATCCAATGAAATATATTATTGGGCCGCGCTTTCTTGCCGGTGTTATAGCGGTACCCCTGCTAACCAGTATTTTTATGGCAATAGCCATACTAGGTGGTTTCTTTGTAGCCACTGAGATGCTGGGTATTTATGAGGGTGTCTTCTGGTCACAGATGCAGAACAATGTGGATTTTTATGAGGACTTAATTAATGGCATGATTAAAAGCCTGGTATTTGGTTTTGTGGTGGTATGGATTGCGGTTTTTGAAGGTTATGACTGTATACCTACTTCGGAAGGTTTGGGGCAGGCGACAACACGCACGGTGGTGCATGGATCATTAGCGGTGTTGGGGCTAGATTTTATTCTCACTGCGTTGATGTTTAATGTTTAATTAAAAAGCTATTTTCCGCAAATAAACGCTAAAAAACGCAAATAAAAGCATGAATGGTTTGTGTTGTGTTATGCGCCGCAGGCACATAAACAGAAAACATTTGCGTATATTGGTGTTTATTTGCGGAAAATAGCTCTTTAAAGTTTTTATCAGGAAAACAGAATGAATACTCGAAATATAGAAATATTAGTAGGTTTTTTTGTAGTACTCGCAGTAGCTGCTATGGTCATGCTCTCATTAAAGGTTAGTAACCTGGTAAGTTATAGCGATGATGATGACGCGTATGAAATACGCGCGGAGTTTGAAAATATCGGCGGTTTAAAAGAGCGTTCTCCGGTGAGTGCAGGGGGGGTGCGAGTGGGGAAAGTTTCTGCAATTAGCTATAACAATGAGCAATATACGGCAATGGTAACGCTGCAAATTGAAGGCGGATATCAGTTCCCGGTTGATACTTCTGCGAGTATTTTAACCGCAGGTTTATTAGGTGAACAATACGTGGGACTGGAACCCGGTGGGGATGAGGAGTATCTTGTAGAGGGTAGCGAGATAGATATTACTCAGTCAGCGTTGGTACTGGAACAGGTTATAGGCCAGTTCTTGTACTCAAAAGCGAAAGAAGAATAAAATAAATCGTCAATTATGGAAATTTTGATATGAAATTATATTTACAGTTATTTCTGGCATTAATTGTATGCGCAGCCGCTTCCAGCAGCTTCGCTGCTACTACACCCCCTGATGAGCTTATTAAGCAGACATCGGATAAAGTGCTTAGCACCCTGGAGATGAATAAGGAAAAGTATAAGTCTCAGCCTGAAGAAATATTTAAGCTGGTTAATGACATTATTTTGCCTCATCTGGATTTTCGTGCCATGAGTAAGCTGGCGTTGGGGAAAAACTGGCGTAAGGCTGATAATGATCAGCAAACTCGCTTTACTGAGGCGTTTAAAACCATGCTGGTTCGAACCTACAGTAAATCACTGACAGAGTACGCAGGTCAGGAAATTAAGTATTTACCCTATCGCCCACCGGCTGAAGGCAAACGCACGACCAAGGTGAAGACGGTCATTGATCAGGGTAGTGGCCCTGAAATTCCAATTATTTATAGTCTGCGCATTAAAGATGATATCTGGAAGGTGTATGACATTAAAATCGATGGAATTAGCCTGGTGACGAATTATCGTAATAGTTTTGCTTCGGATATTCGCAAGGTGGGAATCGATGGCTTGATAGAGCAATTACTGGCGAAGTCTTCTACTAAGTCTGAAAAAGCCTGAGAAATTTTCAAAGAAAGCAAAGGCTTTTTTCCGCAAGTGAACGCGAATAACGCAAATATAAACTTATTTATGAATAATAGTGCGCCGTAGGCGCACTATTCAATTGCATTTGCGTCTATTCGCGTTCATTTGCGGTAGTCTTTTATCTTTTGTAAGGGCAATATCAAATATGTTTAAACTTGAACAGAACAAAAGTCAGGTTAAGCTCTTCGGTCAGCTTAATTTTGATACCGTAGCACAATTACTGAAAAAACCAGAAATTGACTTCGGTTGTGTCGAAAACGCGAAAATTGAGGTGGATTTATCTGAAATTAGCCGTTTTAATAGTGCATCGTTAGCACTTTTGATCGAATGGATGAAAATGGCTGATCAAAAAGGTCTTCAAATAAAGTATCATAACGCCCCTGAACAACTCATGAAAATAGCGCAAGCCTACGGATTCCATCAAGAGTTGCCATTAACTTAAGCCTGCATTCGTCATGAAGACATGAACTCAGGTGCAAATATTTGAATATTGAATGAATAAGCTGTTAATTAAGGGTGGCGTCACTCTCAACGGAGAAGTTCGTATCTCCGGTGCAAAAAATGCCGTATTGCCAATTTTGGCGGCCACTTTGTTGGCTGAGGGTACCTCTGTGGTGCAGAACGTGCCCCATCTACATGATGTCACCACAACCATGGCGTTGCTGGGTAGCATGGGTGTGTCGGTTACCGTGGATGAAACCATGAGCATCGAAGTCGATGTATCAACCCTGAAAACCCAGGTGGCCCCCTATGATCTTGTGCGTACTATGCGCTCATCCATACTGGTACTAGGCCCCTTACTGGCGCGATATGGTTATGCCGAAGTTTCATTGCCCGGTGGTTGTGCCATTGGCTCTCGTCCGGTAAATATCCATATTAAGGGTATGCAGGAGATGGGTGCGGAAATAGAAGTGAAAAATGGCTATATCATCGCCCGTGCAGAACGCCTTAAGGGTGCGCGTATTGTGATGGACATGGTGACGGTTACCGGCACCGAAAACTTACTGATGGCGGCGGTGCTGGCTGAAGGAACGACCACACTGGAAAATGCGGCCCGTGAACCTGAAGTGACTGACCTGGTTAACTTTTTAAATAAAATGGGTGCTAAAATTTCCGGGGTCGGCACAGATACACTGACCATAGAGGGTGTTAAGTCGTTGAAAGGTACAACATACAAAGTCGTACCTGACAGAATTGAAACCGGAACCTTTTTAGTGGCGGCTGCTATTACCGGCGGTAAGGTTAAAGTAAAAGATACTGACCCAACCTTACTGGATGCGGTTCTGGATAAACTACGTGATGCGGGTGCGGTTATAGAATGCGGTGAAGACTGGATTGAGCTGGATATGCAGGGCAAGCGCCCCAGGGCTGTCAATGTAAGAACAGCCCCTTACCCGGCTTTTCCAACCGATATGCAGGCACAGTTTACCGCCCTGAACGTAGTGGCTGAGGGCACGGGCACTATTGTTGAAACTATTTTCGAAAACCGCTATATGCATGTGCAGGAGTTACAACGCATGGGTGCGAATATTGAAGTAGAAGGTAATACTGCGATTGTTCGCGGTGTAGAAAACTTAAATGCTGCACCCATTATGGCAACCGATTTACGCGCATCCGCCAGCCTGATTTTGTCGGGTTTAGTGGCGCAGGGTGAAACGGAAGTTTTGCGCATTTACCATATTGATCGGGGATATGAATTAATTGAAGAAAAATTATCGTACCTTGGTGCTGAGATCCGAAGAGTAGCGGAATAGAAAATAGTCGTAAGTCATAAGTCCAAAGCGGTCTCCCCTGCGGGGAGTCGCTGTTGTTTTTTTGACTTACGACTTATGACTTAAAATTTAAGACTAATGAAAACCAACGCGTAAAAATCATGAGCAAGAACATAACCATAGCCCTGTCGAAGGGTAGAATTTTTAAAGAAACACTACCGCTTTTAGAAGCGGCAGGAATAACCCCCAAAGATGACCCGGAAAAAAGCCGAAAGTTAATACTTGATACTAATCAGGATGATGTGAAACTGGTTATTATTCGTGCCACCGATGTACCGACTTATGTGCAATACGGCGCGGCGGATATAGGTGTGGCGGGTAAAGATGTTTTAATGGAACATGGTGGTGATGGTTTATACGAACTGGTTGATTTACACATTGCAAAATGTAAATTAATGACCGCAGGCCTGGTTGATTATCAACCCCATGGTGGCCGCTTAAGAGTGGCAACAAAATTTGTTAATGTTGCCCGGCAATATTTTGCAGAGCAAGGGCAGCAGGTTGAAGTGATTAAACTTTATGGCTCTATGGAGCTGGGTCCCATTGTGGGCCTTTCCGATTTAATTGTTGATGTGGTTGATACAGGTAATACACTTAAAGCCAATGGTTTAAAACCGATGGATCACATTGCCGATGTAAGCTCTCGTCTAATCGTAAACAAAGCATCATTAAAAGTGAAACATGATCGAATTCAACAAATGGTTGAACAGATGAAGCAGGCCGTAAAGAAATGACCCAAATTGCACAACTAAACAGCAAACAATCAAATTTCTGGCAACAGCTGGATCAAACCCTTGCCTGGGAATCGGTTTCAGATGAGCAGGTTTTTAACACCGTCAATAATATTTTAAAAGATGTAAAAAAACGCGGTGATGCGGCGGTGGTTGAATATACCAATAAGTTTGATCGGGTAACGATTAAAGATATGTCTGAGCTGGAAATTCCACGATCTCGTTTAGAAGAATCACTCAATAAAATTCCCGTTGAGCAACGTGAAGCATTAGAAAAATCCGCAGCACGGGTGCGTATTTATGCAGAGCGCCAGAAAATGGAGTCCTGGGTTTATACGGAAGATGATGGCACATTATTAGGGCAACAGGTCACCCCGATGGATCGAGCGGGTTTATATGTGCCCGGCGGAAAAGCCGCCTACCCATCCTCCGTAATTATGAATGCCATACCCGCAAAAGTGGCCGGTGTGCCCGAATTAATTATGGTGGTGCCAACACCCGATGGTGAAGTAAATGACCTGGTGTTTGCAGCGGCTGCGATTGCGGATGTTGATAGAGTCTTTGCTATTGGTGGAGCACAGGCGGTGGCCGCCCTTGCCTACGGCACAGACACGATTCCCAGGGTCGATAAAATTGTCGGCCCCGGCAATATTTATGTAGCCACAGCTAAGCGCATGGTTTTTGGTGCGGCGGGTATCGACATGATTGCCGGCCCTTCTGAAATTTGTATCGTCTGCGATGGAAAAACTGATGCGGACTGGATAGCAATGGATCTGTTTTCACAGGCAGAGCACGATGAAGATGCACAATCGATTTTAGTTTGCCCCGATGCAACTTATATCGAACAGGTAAAAGTCAGCATTGATAAATTAATTAAAGAAATGCCCCGTGCTGAAATTATTAAAAAATCATTGAATGATCGGGGGGTATTAATTGAAGTCGCTGATCTGGATGAGGCGATTGAAGTCGCTAATTATATCGCCCCGGAGCATTTAGAATTATCCATTGATAACGCACGTGAATGGTCGAAAAAAATTCGTCATGCGGGTGCCATCTTTATTGGCAGATACACAGCGGAAGCACTCGGTGATTATTGCGCCGGGCCTAACCACGTTTTGCCAACCTCACGCACCGCACGTTTCTCATCACCATTAGGCGTGTATGATTTTCAGAAACGCTCAAGCTTAATTGACTGCTCTGCTGCGGGCGCATCTGAGTTAGCAAAAACCGCATCCGTGCTGGCGCATGGTGAAGGCTTAACGGCACATGCACGTTCTGCGGAATATCGTATAAAAAATTGAAGGTTTTTTGCCGCAGAGACAAAGAGTTCACAGAGAAAAATATTATTAATATCATGCAGCGTAGCTGCATAATATTAAAAGCTCTGTGTTCTCCGTGTCTCTGTGGCAAAGTTTTTGTTTTAATTAATGAGAATTAATGTTGTGGGCGACGTCGTACAATTCAAAAAGAAAAAACCATCAGAAAAACACAAAGGAAACATAATGTGTAAGCGTGGTTTTCATAAGTGGGAAATTGATCAGGAAAAACAGTTTGATGTTAAGCAGGGAAGGCTGGTTACGGTTTATAAATGTAAGCGTTGTGGAAAGTTCAAAACTGAAACCAAATAATAAATCCGATTAAATTTTTTGGGATTTTATGTTTGTATGTCATGTTATTAGGTTATTGGTTCAAGGTAGGTTCTCAAGTTTTGGAAGTTATGGCACATCTCCATCGGGGATAGACCGCCGTCTTTTGGCACTCTGCCTCTTCATTGAGACCACCAAGAGCTGACGGTGTAGTTGGTCGATTTCGTAAAGCCCTTGATGGTATCACAACAGGGAACAGAATTTAAAAAACAAGCTCTGTCCCCGAGCTAATGAAACTGGTTAGTTGCATAAGATTAATTCACCGTTATCTTTCTAGGTTTAACAGCTTCCTGTTTTGGAATGCTAACCGTCAAAACACCGTTATCACTTTTCGCTTCTATACCTTCCGCATTCACACCTTCTGGCATAGTGAAACGACGATAAAAAATACCGTGTTTTCTTTCTATTCGCTTAAAGCCTTCGTGTTCGGTTTTTAATTCTGAATCTCTTTCGCCTTTAATGGTAAGAATCCCTTTTTCCATATGGATGTCGATATTCTTAGGGTCTACACCAGGGATGTCTGCAATTAAAAGAAATTGGTTATTTTCTTCCTTAATGTCAACAGCCGGTGCCCAGTCGCTGGTTACTACATCGCCATTGTCTTCAGTTTTGTTGTGTGATTGTGCGCGATTCATTTCATGTTGAAGTTGATCGAAAATGTTCCAGGGGTTGTAGTGTGTCATGCTCATATTGTTTCTCCAAAAAGAATAATTAATTGTTGCCAATTTATCTGGCTTAACAAATTAAGTGGAGATTGAAAAATATTTTTCAAGTATTTTTTAGGCTATTTTCCTTGCTGTGCTACGATAAAAGTTTTTTATGTTATTATCTCGTCTGGAAACATGAGACCTAAAGAATGCCAGTAAAAGTAGAAAATTTAATCCGTAAAGAAATTCAGGCCATCAACGCATATCATGTGCCCGACCCGGGTGACATGATAAAGCTGGATGCAATGGAAAACCCCTATCATATGCCAGAGGCATTAATGGGGGAGTGGTTGGGTTTAATTAAGCAGGCAGAAATAAATCGTTACCCCGACCCTGCGGCGAGTAAGCTTTCTGCTGCGCTTAAAACGTATATGGGGGTGCCCCAGGATATTTCAAGTGATAATTCATCGCCCAACGCAATTATTTTAGGCAATGGTTCAGATGAGTTAATTCAGATTATGGCAATGGCGGTGGCTCAGCCGGGTAGAAAAATTCTTGCGCCCGAGCCGGGTTTTGTTATGTATAACATGATTGCAACCTTTGCCGGGATGGAGTTTGTTGGGGTACCTTTAAAAGAAAATTTTTCTTTAGATATGCCGGTCATGCTGGAATCAATTAAAGCCCATCAACCTGCATTGGTTTTTCTGGCTTACCCTAATAATCCCACGGGAAACTTATTTGCAGACGATGAAATCGAACAGATATTAAATGCAGCAGAAGGTCTGGTTATAGTTGATGAAGCCTATCATCCTTTTGCCTGCACCAGTTTTATGCCACGGTTAGGTGAGTTTGATAATTTACTGGTGATGCGCACGGTTTCTAAAATGGGTCTGGCGGGTTTGCGTTTGGGTTTGTTGGCTGGGCCTGAAAAATGGATTGCTGAATTTGATAAAATTCGTTTGCCTTATAATATAAATGTTCTTACTCAGGTTAGTGCAGAGTTTGCATTAAAACATGCGGATGTGTTTGAGCAACAAGCAGGGATTATTCGTGAACAGCGTGACGGGTTGTTTAATGAATTGAGTGACTTTTCCCAGTTTAAAGTTTTTCCCAGTCGTGCGAATTTTATTTTATTACGGGTCTTAGAAGGTGATGCTTCGGAAATATTTGAGGGCTTAAAACAGCGTGGTGTATTGATTAAAAATTCACATTCTGCTGGTGGGGTGTTAACCCAGTGTTTACGAATTACAGTTGGTAAGCCTGAAGAAAATCAGGCGTTAATTAATGCGCTTAAAGAGTGTGTGTAACTCGGGTGGCCTCGCTTTGCTTAATCCACCCTTGCAAATTTTTATTCTTTGGGGCGTTTCTCTAAAGTAGCCTGGGTGACAAAACTCTGTCGTTCACGAATGCCGCTAATCTGAATTTTATCCCCAGGTCGTCCATCAGCTATTGCGTTTAGTACATCGCGCGTATCACGAATCGCTTTTTTATTAATATGAGTGAGAATATCCCCGACTCTTACCCCCGCCATTTCAGCCGGGCCGCGATCAAATACATCGGTAATTAATACCCCCTGAATATTAGGTAAGCCGATGCGTTGTAGTATTTGTTTGTTTAGATCAACACCTTCCACACCTAACCAGCCACGAATAACTTCACCGTGTTCTAAAATTTGCTTTACCACATCAGTTACCAGGTTAATGGGAATCGCAAAGCTTATGCCCAGATAGTTTCCTGATTGACTATAAATGGCCGAATTGATGGCAAGTATTTCGCCCCGGGTATTAATTAATGCACCGCCGGAATTTCCCCTGTTAATCGCCGCATCAGTCTGGATGAAATTTTCATAGGTATTTAAACCGACTCGATCACGACCGGTTGCACTAATGATGCCCTGGGTTACGGTTTGTCCAATGCCAAACGGGTTGCCAATGGCAAGCACGATATCGCCTACGCGGGTTTTGTTGCTATCGGCAATGGACACTGCGGGAAGTTGATTGAGTTGAATGCCGATAACCGCAAGGTCTGTATCCGGGTCCAGCCCAATGATTTGTGCATCGAGTCTGCGACCATCGTGAAGCATAACTTCAATTCTCTGGGCGCCTTCGACTACATGGTTATTGGTGACAATATATCCAGCAGAACTAATGATAACCCCAGAGCCTTTATTCGGTCTGGTTTTGAATTTTGTCTGGTCTTTTCGAGTTGGCTTCTGCTTGTCGGGTAATATTTTCTGTTCTTTCTTTATCAGGTGATAGGCGTTTATGCTAACGACAGAAACCGCCGCTTTATTGACGGCATTCGCATAACTATCGGGGGTGTTATTTAAATTTTCATCAGCGGGTAACAGGCTCTTAAAATTAAATGTGGAGAAGAAGATAATAAGCCCGCCTAATAGCAGGCCAATAAGGGCCCAACTAAAAAGAAAACGTGTAGAATGTGATTTGTTCATATTTTAAAAACTTTTCCAGATGTGGAGTAGCGATGGTACAGCTTAATTCAATTGTTGAGTATTGTAATGACCTGTTACAAGTTAATGAGTTCAGTGATTATTGTCCAAATGGCCTTCAAGTTGAAGGGGGGAATGAGGTAAAAAAACTTATTTGTGGTGTTACGGCCTGTCAGGATTTAATAGAAGCGGCTATTGAAAGGAAGGCGGATATGATTCTGGTGCATCATGGTTATTTCTGGAAAAATGAAGATGCGGTGATTACGGGAATTAAGCGTAAACGTATTCAATGCTTACTTGAACATGAGATTAGCCTGTTGGCCTATCATCTGCCACTGGATGCACATCCGGATCTGGGTAATAACATGACCCTTGCACAAAAGTTAGAACTAAATGTAGAAGGTTATGCTTTACAGGGCCCCGCGAAAGGTTTGTTATGGAACGGTGCCCTTACATCAGCCATTAGTGCTGTTGAGCTGGCAGTGCATATTGAAAAACAGCTAAAGCGTAAACCGTTGCATTTGTCTGATGCATCTAACAAGCCCATTAAAACCATTGGCTGGTGCACCGGTGGTGCTCAACACTACATAGAGGAGGCCGCAGCCATGGGGCTGGATGCTTTTATTAGTGGTGAAGTGTCTGAGCAAACCTTTCATTTAGCCAAAGAGCTGGATATTCATTACTTTGCCGCAGGACATCACGCTACCGAGTCTTACGGGGTGCAGGCCCTGGCGAATCACCTTTCTAGTGCCTTCGCAATTGAAACTGAATTTGTGGATATTGCTAATCCTGTCTAAAGACTTAACCTGGAAAAATCAGTTGACCGCACATCAAGAGCTTGCACTCTAAACGCACTTTTAACTGATCTTTCTAGGTTTAAGTCAACCTGGGTGACTGCATAATTTCATTTACTGTGGCTTAGCTTGTTAAATGTCAAACTAACGTACTGATATCTATAGTAAAACTCATTTAGTTCTTGGATAAAAAGCGTAAATGAAGTAATATACTGCGGCAAATTTTCGTGCTCCCTTATTGATTCGGGGGGTGTAACTAAATACTGTTTTCTGGATGAAGTCAGCCGCATGGCGTTGCTGGTGAATGTGTCGGAAAGCTAAATTTCAATCAAATTAGTCTAAGAGAGGTACTCATGACTACAGACGGCGCAGATTTAGCCAAACGCCGCTTTCTGACAAACACCACTGCTGTGATTGGTGCTGTTGGAGCTGGTTTTGTAGCTGTACCCTTCCTGTCTTCCTGGGCTCCAAGTGAGCGTGCCAAAACTGCGGGTGCGCCTGTAGAAGTGGATATCAGTAAGTTAGTTGAAGGTCAATTGTTAACAGTTGAATGGCGTGGTAAGCCAGTATGGATAATCAAACGTACCGCGCAGAATTTAAGTGATCTGCC
>Ga0316207_10001949_pt1 | contig 22995 bp, 26 predicted proteins | sample 6weekpyrite_MG_FD_204943 | JGI IMG/M metagenome (GOLD analysis project Ga0316207, IMG submission 204943) | Microbial mat bacterial communities from mineral coupon in-situ incubated in ocean water Damariscotta River, Maine, United States -... | ecosystem: Environmental > Aquatic > Marine >...
GTTGGACAGAAGACACTCGGCCGTATCATGAACGTATTGGGTGAACCTGTTGATAACGCTGGCCCGATTGGCGCAGAAACAACCATGCCGATTCACCGTGAGCCACCTGCGTTTGATGAGCAGTCAGCTTCGGTTGAAATCCTCGAAACCGGCGTCAAGGTTATCGACCTGATCATGCCTATCGCCAAGGGCGGTAAGATTGGTCTGTTCGGTGGTGCGGGTGTGGGTAAGACAGTTACCCTGATGGAACTGATTCGTAACATCGCGGTTGAGCACAGTGGCTTCTCAGTGTTCGCGGGTGTGGGTGAACGTACGCGTGAAGGTAATGACTTCTACTACGAAATGGAAGAAGGTGGCGTTCTCGATAAGGTATCACTGGTTTACGGTCAGATGAATGAGCCTCCTGGTAACCGTCTGCGTGTTGCGCTGACTGGTCTGACCATGGCTGAGTACTTCCGTGACGAAGGTCGTGACGTTCTGATGTTCATTGATAACATCTACCGTTACACACTGGCCGGTACCGAGGTATCTGCGCTGCTGGGTCGTATGCCATCAGCTGTGGGTTACCAGCCTACACTTGCTGAAGAAATGGGTGTTCTGCAGGAACGTATTACATCAACAAAGACCGGTTCGATTACATCGTTCCAGGCCGTTTACGTCCCTGCCGATGACTTGACTGATCCGTCACCTGCTACAACATTTGCTCACCTTGATGCGACACTCGTTCTGTCACGTCAGGTTGCCGAGCTGGGTATCTACCCTGCTGTGGACCCGCTTGATTCAACATCACGTCAGCTGGATCCGCTGGTTGTTGGCCAGGAACATTACGACATCGCCCGTGGCGTTCAGGGTATCCTGCAGCGTTACAAGGAACTGAAAGACATCATCGCCATTCTCGGCATGGATGAACTTTCAGAAGAAGACAAGCAGGCCGTTGCCCGCGCACGTAAGATCCAGCGCTTCCTGTCACAGCCATTCTTCGTTGCTGAAGTCTTCACCGGCGCACCAGGTAAGTACGTCTCACTGAAAGAAACAATTGCTGCGTTCAAGGGCATCCTCAACGGTGACTACGATGACCTGCCAGAGCAGGCCTTCTACATGGTCGGCGGTATTGAAGAAGTCGTTGAAAAAGCGAAAACTATTTAACGCTGTCTCGAGGCATTATTAAATGGCTATGACAACACACGTCAACATCGTCAGTGCAGAAGAGGAAATCTTTTCCGGTACTGCCGAAATGGTGTTCGCGCCAGCTGCAATGGGTGAAGTGGGTATTGCTCCACGTCATACCCCGATGCTGACCCCGCTCAAGGCAGGTGAAGTTCGCGTGCAGAACGAAGGCAAGGAAGAGCAGTTCTTCTACGTCTCAGGTGGCATGCTCGAAGTACAGCCACATGTTGTGACCGTACTGGCAGATACAGCTGTCCGTGCACACGACCTTGACGAAGCTGCAGCGGTTGAAGCCAAGAAGCGCGCCGAGCAGTCACTAAAAGACAATGCGGGCAAGATGGACTATGCCAAGGCACAGGCCGAGCTTGCCGAAGCGGTTGCCCAGCTGCGTACAATTGAAAGTCTACGTAAAGTGAAGCGCTAAGCTTCATTTTACGGGGCAGCCTACGTGGCTGACACCATTAGCAAAAACAAGGTTGCGACCATCACCTACGTGATATCAGGTGAAGATGGCAATATGATTGAACAGAACGATGTCCCTGTCGGTTATGTTCACGGTGTCGGCAGTGACCTGCTACCTGCACTGGAAAATGCCCTTGATGGCCATAAAGTTGGTGACGTCGTTGAAGTCACGATTCCCCCAGAAGATGCCTTCGGCGAATACGATCCAGAACTGACATTCACTGACTCTATCGATAATGTGCCGGAAGAGTTCCGCCATATCGGTGCCCAGGCAGAATTCCAGAATGACGAGGGTGAAACCAGGACCTTTATTGTCACGAAAATTGACGATCAAGAGGTCGTTCTCGATGGTAACCACCCGTATGCCGACGAGACCATCAAGTTTTCCGTAACCGTTCACGAAATCCGTGATGCGAGTGAACAGGAAATTGCCAGTCGTACGTCTGACCAGGCACTTGATGTTGACGTAATGGATGCCGATTCAGGAACCACCCATTAATCTCCATTCCCGTTTGTTGTACCCGGCGGGCTTTTCCGCAACAATAAGCCAATGAGTTGTTCCGTCATAATTCTCGCCGCAGGCCAGGGCACGCGTATGCGTTCGTCTCTGCCCAAGGTCTTACACACGCTGGCAGGCAAAAGCATGCTGGAGCATGTCTATACTGCGGCCAACAGTCTGAACCCGGAAAAGATCTGTATCGTCTATGGCCACGGTGGTGAACAGGTGCGCGAACACCTAGATGCTGAAAACCTGGTCTGGTCCGAGCAGGCCGAACAACTCGGCACGGGTCATGCGGTACAACAGGCTATGCCTGTGATGCCTGAAACTGGCAAAGTCCTTATCCTGTATGGAGATGTGCCGCTTATCAGCCTGCCGACGCTGCAGTCGATGGTCGACCGTTGCACCGACATAAGCATTACCCTGCTCACGATCGAACTTGAGTATGCAGACGGTTATGGTCGTATTGTGCGCGATGCTAAAAACAAGGTTACTCGTATTGTCGAGCACAAGGATGCGAATGAGTCAGAGCGAGCAATCCGCGAAATCAACACCGGCATCCTGTGTGTCGATGCCAGGCACCTGCACAACTGGCTCGATAGTCTCGAAAATAACAATGCCCAGGGTGAATACTACCTGACCGATGTTATCGCGATGGCCGTGGCCGACAATGTTGCTGTGCAAACAGTCACAGCGACAACCAGCCAGGAAGTTGAAGGCGTTAACGATAGACTACAATTAGCAAGGCTGGAGCGGTATTATCAGGCTATGAATGCACAGCAGCTCATGCAGCAGGGCGTCACCCTGCGCGATCCGGCCCGACTCGATATCCGCGGCGAGCTCGACTGCGGACAGGACATTATCATCGATGTGAATGTCATCATAGAAGGCAAGGTAAGTATTGCCAGCGGCGTAAACATTGGGCCGAACGTGATTCTGCGTGATTGTACTATCGGTACAGACACAACAATTGAAGCAAACTGTGTCATTGAACAGGCTACGATTGGTGAAGGTTGCAGTGTTGGTCCTTTTGCCCGCCTGCGACCGGGTGCGAACATGGCGAACGGTGCCAAGGTTGGCAATTTTGTTGAAGTCAAAAATGCTAACATCGGTGAAGGCAGTAAGGTTAACCACCTCAGTTATATTGGTGATACCGATATGGGTAAGGGTGTGAATATTGGTGCCGGTACGATTACGTGTAATTACGACGGTGCCAATAAGCACCGTACAATTATTGGTGATCATGCCTTTATCGGATCCAATACAGCAATGGTCGCACCTGTTGAAGTCGGTGAAGGTGCAACCGTTGGTGCGGGCACAACACTGACCGCGGATGCACAGGCAGAGGCCCTGACCCTGGCGAGAACGAAACAAAAAACCTTCAGGTCATGGAAACGCCCAACCAAAAACAAAGATAAATAATTTTCGTCATTCCGGGCGGAACATAGTGAAGACCCGGAATCCATGCGTAAATGAAATAATGCCTGGATTCCGGCTTTCGCCGGCATGACATAAGATCGTCATTCCGGGCGGAACATAGTGAAGACCCGGAATCCATGCGTAAATGAAATAATGCCTGGATTCCAGCTTGCGCAGGAATGACAGAATAGTTATGAACTGATTTTGATCTTGATTAGATTTTGATTTTTCAAGAAGCAGGAAAATAGTTATGTGCGGTATTGTAGGCGCAATTGCAGAACGAGATGTCTTGCCTATCCTGGTGGAGGGCCTGCGCAGGCTTGAATATCGTGGCTATGATTCTGCCGGCGTCGCAGTTGTAAACACGCACAAGTGTATCGAACGTGTGCGTAGCAAGGGCAAGGTTAGTGAACTGCAAACACTGCTCGATAAAGAGCCAGCCAGCGGTAAACTCGGCATTGCGCACACGCGATGGGCCACACATGGTAAACCGACGGATAAAAATGCCCACCCGCATGTTTGCCGTGAAGCTGTGGCAGTCGTGCATAACGGCATTATTGAAAACCACCGGTCTCTGCGTGAAGCTCAGCAAAAGCAGGGTCATCATTTTACCTCACAGACCGATACCGAAGTCATCGTCCATGCGGTGCATGACGAACTGGAAAGCGGTAAAGACCTGCTCGAAGCAGTACGTGAAACCACCACTAGGCTTGAAGGTGCCTATGCTCTTGGTGTCATCAGCAATACCGATGCAAACCGACTGATCGTTGCGAGACGCGGCAGCCCACTTGTGGTTGGTGTCGGCATTGGTGAGAACTTTATTGCCTCAGATGTTGCTGCCCTGCTCCCCGTGACACAGAGATTTATTATCCTGCAGGAAGGCGACATCGCGGAAATCACGCGCGAGTCTATCCGCGTGTTTGATGTTTTTGGTGACGAAGTTGAACGCACATCGCATGAAAGCGAACTCAGTGCCGATTCAATCGAGCGTGGCGAGTTCCGCCACTACATGCAAAAAGAAATCTACGAACAGCCCGAAGCGATCCAGGCAACACTGGAAGGTCGTATCAGCGATGGACGTTTGCTTGAAGAATGTTTTGGCACCGAGGCCGCTGAGATCCTCGACAAGGTTAAATCGATCAAGATAGTGGCCTGTGGTACAAGTTACCACGCCGGGCTCATTGCCAAGTACGGCTTTGGTGATCTCGCCAACATCCCGTGCAGTGTCGAGGTCGCCAGTGAGTTTCGATATCGCCGCCATGTCGTAACCGATGACACGTTGTTCCTGACCCTGTCACAATCCGGTGAAACTGCCGATACACTCGCTGCACTGCGCATTGCCAAGCAACTGGGTTACTCGAATACATTTGCGATCTGTAACGTGCCGGAAAGCTCACTTGTACGCGAGTCAGACCTTGTCCTCATGACACGTGCCGGCCCGGAAATTGGTGTTGCCTCAACAAAGGCCTTTACGACGCAGCTTGTTGCCTTGTTACTGGTCATTATTGCCATAGGTCGGCGTCATGGATTGACGGAGAAAACCGAGAACAAGATCGTCCAGCAGCTCGATACACTGCCGGAACGTATCGAACAGGTGTTGCTGCTGGACGAACCGATTGCCGAGCTGGCGCAGCAGTTTGCCGACAAGCATCATGCACTGTTCCTGGGGCGTGGCCCGCAATACCCGGTTGCTAAAGAAGGCGCATTGAAGCTGAAAGAGATCTCCTATATCCATGCCGAAGCCTACCCGGCCGGTGAGCTGAAACACGGTCCGCTTGCACTGGTTGACGCGCAGATGCCGGTTATTGCGGTGGCGCCGAATGATGAACTGCTTGAAAAGCTCAAGGCCAACCTTGAGGAGGTCAGTGCCCGTGGTGGCGAGTTGATCGTATTTTCAGATACCGAAGCAGGCTTTATCGAGGACGAACACCTGCAGGTGTTTCATGTCGCACCCACCGAGCAGGCCGTATCACCGATTATCTACTCTGTGCCCTTGCAGCTACTGGCTTACCACGTGGCCATTATAAAGGGTACTGATATTGACCAGCCACGTAACCTTGCCAAGTCGGTTACTGTCGAATAACAAATCACGGAGTCTATTACCCCGCCGATGAGTAAACCCCGCCTGATTATAACAATGTTGTTTGTTGTACTCACGGCTTTCCATTTGATTGCGACATGGGGTCAGTCGGCGGCAACAGTCATTCCTGATGAAGTTTCATATCTTGCTCAAGCACGCTATTTTGCTGGAAAGGATGATATCCCCAATACCCGATTATTTCTTGAGCGTGAGAGTTATTTAGCGGGTAGCGAAAATATTCCAGGCACGGAAGGATGGCCCTACTACCATTTTGGCTATTCCCTTCTTGTGACCCCTGTCTATTGGCTAACTGATACACCGACAGCAGCGTACAAAGGTGTAATGCTTATAAATAGCTTGTTGCTTAGCAGTCTGTTCCTGATCATATATTCCTGGATCAGGATGATTAGTGAGATTGATAGTAAAACTGCGATAATTATTGGTTTCATTACGTCACTATATCCCTCGTACATTCTCCAGTCCCAAATAGGTTGGGCGGAGAATGCATTTATTCCAGGGTTTGCGTTAAGTTGCTTACTGTTTACCCGTCATCTTAAAGCGGGAACAATTTATACTGTTTGCCTATTTGCACTTGTCGCTGGATTTCAATTCACTATCCACCCACGTGGTCTGACAGTTTCAGCCGCCGCTATTTTAAGCCTGATCGCGCTCGCCCTGGCACGCAAGCAACAATGGCAGCTTTCTGCCATTGGCGTATTCATTGTTGTTGGAGTCATCCTTGCCACAAAAGTGGTAGCGAACGATTTAGCTGCAATAATGAATACAGTTTCACATGAAGGGCGTGTTATCAAAGTAATTTCATCAATTTTCGATCGAGAGATATTGCCTGCGATTGTGGGAAACTTGTTTTACTTAACGCTGGCAACTTTAGGACTTTTTTTACTTGGGGTTAGTGAAACTATCCGACAAATTTATGAGCATGGCGTCAGAAATTTTAAAGATTTGATCAGTGATAAAAATACCGGCTCTCTACTCTATGTTGCGCTCGCAAGTGGCATGACATTTTGTCTGGGTATCGTATTCCTGGCCAGAAGCAGCGAGTGGAATGATGTAGCTGGTAACATTGATTTTGTCATGTATGGTCGATACAACGAAGGTTTCCTTAGTATTTATATTGCGCTCGGTTTACTGTGGCTTTGCCGGGCCCATGAGCAGGGTATACAGCATTATGCAAGAAAACTAAATATCAGCTTATGGCTATTGGCTGCAGCGGGGCTTACGTTTTCCTTGTACCTGGCCGACTTCACTGGTTTACGATCTATTCATACATTCGGCCTTTTCCCATGGTCTTTCTTGTCTTTAAATGCTGAAGGGTGGCTTCGAGTTGCGCCAATTTTTATCGCCCCTTTATTATGGACATACGTCGTATTGCAGCTGTTTTTACAAAACAGGGATAAAGGTCTGATTATGATAGGAGTCTATTTTTTCCTGCTCGACATTTCACTGATTGTTTATAAAACCCCTGAACTGCAGATTTTGTGAAGATCGAGTATATTGGTTCCACTGATAGTCGACTTCAAGTATTAACTTTATTGTGAGGACGAAAGTTGAAACTTATTATACAAATTCCCTGCTTTAACGAAGCTGAATCACTGCCGACGACACTGGCACATTTGCCCAGGACTGTTAGGGGCTTTGATGTTGTAGAGTGGTTGATTATTGATGATGGCAGCACTGATAACACTGTGGAGGTTGCTAAGGAGCACGGTGTCGATCATATAGTGCGTCATACGCGTAACCAGGGGCTGGCCCAGGGTTTTATGACGGGACTGGATAGCTGTTTACAACTTGGTGCGGACGTTATAGTTAATACTGATGCTGATAACCAATACAATGCGGAGGACATACCCGCTCTTGTTACTCCAATTATTGAAGAAAGAGCGGAAATTGTAGTTGGTCAAAGGCCTATTGACTCAATAAAGCACTTTTCACCGATAAAAAAATTACTTCAAAAGTTGGGCAGTTGGGTTGTTAGAGTATCCAGCAAAACCAATATACCTGATGCACCCAGCGGTTTTCGTGCCATGAGTCGGGCCGCAGCACAAAAGTTGATTGTGTTCAGTGATTATACTTACACACTGGAGACTATAATCCAGGCAGGACGAAACAATATTGCCATCACATCTGTACCGATTCGAATCAATGATGAGATGCGTCCTTCACGTCTGGTCAGGAGTATCCCTTCTTACATTAAGCGTAGCATTTTTACCATTATTCGAATTTTTGTTATTTACAGCCCTTTTCGTTTTTTCGGAACCATTGGCGCAATACTTTTATTAATTGGAATTCTGATAGGTGCCCGGTTTCTTTGGTACTATTTTAGTGGAAACGGAGATGGTCATGTTCAATCAGTCATCCTTGCAGGGGTATTTCTGGGTATAGGTTTTCAGACGATATTGATTGCCTTCATTGCCGATTTACTGGCTGCCAACAGGAAGTTATTAGAGAAATTACGTTATCAAGTTAAAGTGTACGGCGAAGCAAAATCAACTCAAGATAGTGTCACCAAAGATAACTGAGATAGTCATATCAAATGAAACTTTCTGGCGGAGAAAAAGAAGACGAGATTGTAGTCGGAAATGTCTTTGATAAGTATGGTTCTAATAATCCAATCGTAAACTGGATCATGAATGGATTTAACTCCTCATTATCCGAATTTATTTCCCGAGTTGATCCATCCACAATTCATGAAGTTGGATGCGGCGAGGGGTTTTGGGTACTAACATGGCTGCAAAAGGGCATATCTACGCGAGGAAGCGACTTTTCAGTCAAGGTGATAGAAATCGCGCGACAAAACGCAATGAGCCAGAATATGGATCCATCAGTATTTTCCATACAAAGTATCTACGAGCTAGAAGCCAGGCAACATAGTGCTGACTTAATTGTTTGTTGCGAAGTTTTAGAGCACTTGGAGGAGCCTGAACAGGCTTTGGCATCACTGCAACGAATTACGAAAAAAAACTTGATTCTCAGTGTGCCCAGAGAACCACTGTGGCGCATACTCAATATGGCGCGCGGGAAATACATAAGTTCATGGGGCAACACCCCTGGTCATATCCAGCATTGGTCTAGTCGAAAATTTGTCGAATTGGTATCGCAATATTTCACCATAGTAGCTATAAAAAAACCTTTACCCTGGACTATGTTGCTGTGCCAACCAATTTCTAAGCAGAATATAGAATAGTGTTGTCACCTGCGATAATGCGCACTCTACGTTTCTGTGGCAGTGTTTTAGCAATTATTGGAGTTATCTTTGTCGCTGTGCGTCTGTATAGCTACGCCGTTGAGATTAATTTTTCGCGCTTTGCTTTATTCGATTGGTTTTTAGTAGTTCTTCTGGCAATCGCCTATGCTGTAAGTAACTTGATGCTCGTTATGGCATGGAAGAGCTTATTGGCTCAAACTGATGTAGTTGTTCGTCTGAGCTGGGCAATTAAAACATACGGCGTTTCCCAAATTGCGAAATATATACCCGGTAACATTTTTCATTTAGCTGGCCGGCAAGCAATAGGTATGTCTTCCGGTATTAGCAGTTGGTCATTAGCAAAAACAACTGTATGGGAGCTCGTTTTAATAGCGAGTGCCGGTACCGTGTTTGGTTTACTTGCGTTGCCATTGCTCAATTGGGATCTACCGACCTTCATCAGCTATTTCTCATTCCTGTTTGCGATAATTGTCGTTGCAAGCTTGATCGGGCTTCGAGTTGGCTATCCTATGGCACGGGCCTTTATTTGGTACGCCTGCTTTTTGACAGTCTCAGGCACACTATTCCTTGGATTGGTGGAACTGATTACAACCACTATGGAAGGTACAAGCGGTAATGTCGGAGTGCTGGTAGGTGCATATGTGCTTGCCTGGTTAATTGGCTTAATAACACCAGGAGCACCGGCCGGAATCGGGATACGAGAAGTAGTATTGATTAGTTTACTCAATGGAATTGTACCCGAGCTCGATCTGCTGCTGGCGGTCATAATTGGGCGAATTGTAACCGCCTGTGGTGATACGATGTTTTTCCTGGTTGCCTACATGATGCCTGTTGCAAATGATGTAAAGATACACAGTGTAGATTCATCTGAAAATGTCGGTAAATAAACAATTCGAGTTACATTCACGCCCGGTCATTTTCGGCGAAGTACTGTTTGATCACTTCCCCGATGGCAGCAAACACCTCGGCGGTGCGCCGTTTAATGTGGCCTGGCACCTGCAGGGTTTTTGCTTACGCCCATTATTTGTCACCCGTATTGGCCAGGATACCGAGGGAGAACTCATCCTGACCGAGATGGTGCGATGGGGAATGGATACACAGGCTGTGCAGATTGATCCGGGTAAACCTACCGGCTATGTCACAGTTACTGAGCAGGATGGGCAACCACAGTACGAGATCCCGGCTGGACAAGCATGGGACAACATCAGTCGAGTATTCGTGGCCGAACTCATCAAGGATATGCACTGTTCATTCATATACTTCGGTAGTCTGGCGCAACGTGACAGCACTTCACGTAATACGTTGCAACGCCTACTCAGCATCTCGGGTTTGCAAACATTTGTTGATATTAATCTACGTAGTCCGTGGTTTTCAGACGCATTGCTGCATGAAACCCTGGATAAAACGACCTGGCTCAAGGTCAACGAAGAAGAATTGCACACCCTGACAGGCAGTTCCATCAACACGCAGGAAGCACGTGCCCAAGCAGCTAAAACCCTGTGCCAGCATCACGGTATCGAAGCCATCTATATTACTCGCGGCGAGAACGGTGCCGAATATGTCAGTCTAACAGGCGAGTATGCCACCGATGCACCATCACTCACCGGGCAGGCTAATCCAGTTGGTGCGGGTGATGCGTTTACCGCAGTTTGTATCTATGGTCAGCACAAAGGCTGGGACAACGCCAAGATCCTGCTGCGTGCCACAGCCTTTGCCGCGAAGGTATGCGAAGGCCAGGGTGCATTGCCCATAAAGCAAAGTGACTACGACGTCTTGCTGAACGCCTAGTAAGATCAAGGTTAGCGCGTGTCTATTGGACTTTGTACTCCCATCGCACCCTTTTTCATCACATGAGTATAAATTTGGGGAATAAATGAGAATAAATGGGGTCAGTAAAATAAATGGGGTTCAGAGCACAGTTTTCTCTAATATAAGAAAGAACTATGTTCTGAGCACATTATAGAAAAGCAGCTGATCCTTATTAAGATGTTAGTTTCTTATATAAATATGCATGGTAAAATCATACTCCTATGACACTAAATGGTACTAAAGTATGAATAGAGCCTGCCCTGTTGTTTTAAGGCACAAGAATAATCAGCTTGAACTGCTTGCATTCAAACATCCCAAAGGCAGGAATCAGCTGGTAAAAGGTAATATAGAAAAAGGGGAAACTCTTGAGGCGGCCTGTGTTCGTGAACTGGAAGAAGAATCAGGAATGCAGGCGCAGGTTGTGAGACATTTAGGAACCTGGGATGCTAATTTTAAAAATCAGATCTGGGGATTTTGCCTGATGCACTACGAAGGTATACAACAAGATGTCTGGGAGTTTGAGACAAATGATGATGGTGGCAGTCTATTCAGCTTCTTTTGGCAACCGTTGAATGCGCCGCTAGACGATAGCTGGAATGAGGTTTACACAAACGCTTTTCAATATATCAAGAATGCATTAGCAAAATAAAAGGCTGAAGAAACACAGTATTTAATTGTACTCACCAGGTATATCATTCTTTCTAACAGTAACCTTGCCAACTTTCTTACCTGACATTCTCAATAATTCATCACCTGAAAATTCAAAACCAAGCTTTAGTGCTATTCGTGCGACATCATCCGCAGTCGATGTTGCGAGCACCTCATTTTTAAGTGCGGGATCAGACTGCATTTTCTTTAAAAATGCTTCGAGTTGATCTAAAGCCATATTAGAAATTCCTATGCTCGCTAGCTGTTTCCCTGTTAGACAGGATAACCAGTACAGATTTAAGGAAAATTCTACTATTCTTTCAAGGTATAGGCAATGAGTGGAACTCACAGCTCTCTGGGTATATTGTGCTGGTAAAGGCATAACAATGGCGATTGAGAGAAAATAGCTTCCGTAATGTTCACTAGTCTGTGATGGCACAAGCTGCACCCAGCTGTGGCGAGCTACTCATTGCAAGCAGTTACAGTACAAAAGATACATGGAGTCATTATGAGAATACGCACGGTTGTATTGCTTATTGTTACACATTGCGCGGTGGGTATTTCAGGATTCGGAGCCGGAATCTATGTGCTCCCTATTCTTACGGCTCCACCTGCCCCCAGCAAAGAAGAGATTAAGATAATGTCTTCACAAGCCAAATACAGTGCACAATTCCGAAAAGATCTAAAAGATAGCGATGTTCTACATTGGGGAGAAGGTACAGTTTCAGTTGGTTCGAAGTCTATTGCCTTTATGGGTAAGCTTGCACCAGGTCCGGATTACAAGCTTTATCTTTCACCGGAGTTCATTGAGACCGAAGATGAATTCAATAGACTAAAGAATACTATGGTACGTGTCGGGGATGTTAAAACATTTGATAACTTTGCTGTAGAAGTACCACGGGGTATCGATCCATCTGACTACACTAGCGTTATTATCTGGTGCGAAGCCTTTAGCCAGTTTATTACATCTGCAAAATATCAAAATGAACACTAATTACACGCGCGAAATTAGTGTTTCAAGCACACCAGCTACTGCTTATCAGGCGTTGTCTACTGGTTTTGATAAGTGGTGGACAACCAGCTGTAATCCAATTTCAGTGACTGGTGATAAAATTAGATTTAATTTTGATAATTCCTATTGGGTAATGCGTGCCAACAGTATGGTACCTGATCAGTCTGTCGAGTTAGAGTGTATTGAAGCTCATCATGTGCACGATGGTTTGTCGTTATCAATTCTCAATGAATGGGAAGGAACTAAATTAAGATGGCGAATCCAAAAGCAAGGTGAAAAAACCAGGATCGTACTCGTTCACGATGGCCTCATGCCCTTCCTGAATTGTTATGGGGTATGTGAACAGGGGTGGGATTATTTCTTTGTCAAAAGCTTAAAACAGTATTTAGATACCGGAGTGGGATCGCCATTTGAAAATAAAACATATCAGCAAGTCTGACAAGGCACTGAATCAGTGATAATAAGAGAATCAGTAGACAATGATAAAAAGGCGATCCGAGAAGTCCACCAGAATGCGTTTGGTCAGAAAGAAGGAGAAGCTATTTCTCAACTGGCTATTGATCTTTTAGAGGACAAGACAGCGCTACCTACCCTGTCTCTTGTTGCCGAACAGGAGAATGAGATCATTGGTAGCATTATTTTTAGTTCTGTGAAAATTGAAGAATTTGAGAGAGTATCAGCGTATATTCTGGCTCCATTAGCAGTTGCAAGTTCACAGCAAAAAAAAGGGATAGGAACACAGCTAATAAAGAAGGGACTTGAAATTCTAAAAGAGCGTGGTGCTGAAGTAGTGTTTGTATATGGCGACCCTGATTATTACACGCGAACAGGTTTTAAAGCAGGCCATAAACTAAAGCCACCTTATAAACTGCAATACCCGGAAGAATCATGGATGGCACAGGAACTTGTCGAACACAGCCTTACAAATATACAGGGGACGGTTCGATGTGCATTATCACTAAATTCACCAGGCTATTGGTAAAGTGCTTAACTGGCGATGAGGCTTGTCTATTTAATGGGTAACGTATTTCCAGCCCTTGGTTATACTATTAAGTATCATAAACACTGCGGTAGCTTTTGAAAATTGTTAACGTGTACGATGATTGGGATAATAAATAATAAAATTAAAAGTGTTTGTTAGTGTGCTTATCGGAATGGTCCTGTCAGTAACGTCCTTCGCAGGTGAGGTTTTGACAGATGATCAGATTAAAACGCTGTTTTCTAATAAAACTGTAGATATAGAGAAAATGGACGTGTCGAATGAAAAAAAGAAATATCTGACGGCGTATACCGCTGAAGATGGAACACGCCTGCTATATATCCCATGGAAAGACAAGACATCTGAGCGAAAATGGTGGGTTGAAGATAATCAGTATTGCGGTAGCCACCCTAAAAGGGGCGACTATTGCCGTGTAATAAAGGACGGTGAAAATGGTGAATATCACGCATATAATGATGGGGAACATGTGCGTACATTTAAGAATTTCCGTAATGGTAATAAGCTTTAAGCAGTAAAATAATGTTTAGAGCAGATTGACCTGAAAGATTAATTCTTATCAATAGGTAGATAATTCAGGGGAAGTATTTGGCATCCTGTTGTGACAATAACTGTGCTGTTGAGGCGTTACAGCAAAGGCAACGTGGCACCTTAATCAAGGTACTTTGGATCAATGCCATCATGTTCATTGTCATCGCTGTTGCAGCACTTTATGGTAAATCGACTGCGTTACTGTCCGACAGTTTAGATAACCTCGGAGATGCATTGACGTATGGCTTGAGTTTGTTTGCTGTCTCGAGAGGGGGTGAAACAAAAGCCCGAGTCGCACTTTTCAAAGGTGGCTTAATCTTCCTTGCCGCCAGTCTTGTTGTGGCTCAGATAATCGACAGGCTGGTCAGTCCGGTACTACCTTCATATGAAGTAATGAGTATATTCAGTCTGGCAGGTTTGCTGGCGAATGGATTGTGCCTGTATTTACTTTGGCGCCATCGTCACGAAGACATCAACATGAGCTCGGTATTCGAGTGCTCAAGAAATGACATTGCTGTAAACCTGTCAGTCATACTGGCCGCAATTGGTGTGTGGCTGTTTAACTCAGGTGTGCCAGACATCATTATTGCAACGATATTGGCGGCACTGCTACTGAACTCATCTGCCAGAGTTATAAAAGGAGCATTGTCTGAGCTGTCACAATCGAACAAATAGTTGTGCGAAGAAAGTGTAGTGAATTAATCCTTATATCAATCATTGAATAATGAGGAGTGAACCATGAGTAATGATTGTATCACTTATCACATTGATCAAGATGACAGGATCATTTACTTGAGTGATGAATGGCAGCCATTTGCAGATAAAAACAAGGCCAGTCATTTGACTTCAGAGGTTATTCTGAATAATAGATTCAATGATTTTGTTACTGATACGAAAAGCAAGCATATATATACAATGCTGATTGACCGATCCAGGAATCATCAAGAAGAACTGAAATTTCCATTTCGGTGTGATGCCCCGGACAGGCGGCGCTTTATGTCGATGACGCTCACACCTCTTGATGATGGAGTAATAGTATTTAAGAGCTGTATTGTAAAAGAAGTGACCAGAGATCCTGTTTCATTGTTGGATGTCAGTACAGAAAGATCCGATGAGATGATATTGATCTGTAGTTGGTGTAAAAAAATCAAGGCTGAAGATGACGATTGGCTTGAGGTAGAGTCGGCAATCGAGAAGATGTCGCTATTTAATAAAGAAATACTCCCGGAATTATCGCACGGTATGTGTGAGGTATGCTTTGATAAGTTATCGAAAGATATATGAACAAATTGTACAACCACAGGCTGATATGTTCTCTGTTTGTTTAGTCGAAAGTGGATAATAATGTGCTGAATTGGCCAGCTATAGTAAAACATTCTGGTGATTCAGAGCTCGTCTATATCAGGGATCAGTCACAATGGGATAATGATGAAGACATACATCGTTTTGTTTATGATGAGTCAGACGTACTCATCGATGTCTCTGGAGAGGTATATGGCCTGACTTCAAGACAAGGAAAGCAAATACATCCTGAGTCACGAGGTGAGTCCATGTCACTACAGGCTATTTTAGGGCTGATTAAGGCCCACGCTGCAGATACCGGAGCATGTTGTGTTGCAAAACTCTATGCACCCACCCTGCGCGATGCCTTTAACATGCTTGATTCATTGAATAAAATATAACGCTAACGTTCGTATATTTTTCATTTCAGGGAAGGAGTATAAACAATGTCGCAATACATGATTGTATATTTAGGTGGAAATAAGCCGTCTACACACGAGGAAGGCCAACAGCATTTCGCGAAATATAAAGAATGGCTGGCTTCATTGGGTGATGCAGCAGTGAGTCCTGCAAATCCACTTAAAGACACTCACACGGTCAATCCAGACAGAACAGTTACTCAGGTAAGTGCTACTACAATGTCGGGCTATACAGTTGTTGAAGCAGATTCGATAGATTCAGCGCTGGCAATGGCCCGGGCATGTCCATTTCTTGATATTGGTGGTTCTCTAGAGGTGTCTGAATTAATGCAGATGCCAGTCTAAAGTGAGATTACGTGCTTCAAGTCTGGTGTTAACGTTGTTGACAGTAGTTTCAATGACAGCTTCTGCTAATGGCATGAAAAGTGAAATTGATCACTTGCTCAGCTACGTGGAGATGACAGTATGCCAATATGAGCGAAACGGGTCTGTTCATAGTGGCAGAGATGCAGCGGAGCACATTAAGAAAAAGTATGATTATTTCAAGGATGAAATAACCTCGACTGAAAAGTTTATAGAACTGAGTGCGACAAAAAGCACGATGTCAGGCAAATACTATTTAATCCATTGCCCGGGTAAACCAGCTGTAAGAAGTCAGGATTGGTTATTAGATGAATTAAAGATATATCGAGCAACGATTGCAAATAGACCGGCCAACACGTTGCACAACCGATAAGTGTATTTGCACAAGGAGACAATATGTCACTCGCCTATGCGAAGAGGGTCAGAGACCTGCCCGATATCGAAACTACTGTTGTGTCTGATCTCAGGGCCTGATGAAAAGATTTGCCTATAGCCTGTTGGTCATTGCTGCACTGACAAGCATCATATTTGTGCAGACCCTTAAGCCAACCAGCCTTATGGAAAATATGATCATTAGCGGCTGGTTGATGCTTCCCTATATTGTGCTTGTATTGTTTCTAAGATTTATCGCCAAAAACAGGCCTGTAATCATGGCAACAGTCATCGTCAGTGCGATCGTTGTAACGTCTGGGCTGGTTTTCCTTATCGACATTATTTACCTGCACCCCGATGCACAGGGCGGGATTGCAGTGATGTTTACCCCCATCTATCAAGGCGCAGGTATGGTGGTGTTGTTTCCGGCAGTTTATTGGTTGATTAGAGTGAATGATAAACAGATCACCGGTTAATTATTATCACCAGAGTAAAGGTTCGTGATGCAAGCCTGTACCCTGCTACGCAGCAATTAATCAAATTCAAGGTTTTCGCGAATTGCCTCGATACCTGCGCGTGCGCAGGCACCATCAATGCTTTGTTTTTCTGATTTCCCCGGTGGTGCACCTGACACGCCAACACCGCCAATCAGTTCATCCTGTGACTGGATCGTGACACCGCCACCGACGAGCAAGGCACCGGGGTTGTGCTGTACCTGGTCAGGAATCACGCCTTCCTTCAAGAGTGTCGCCAGTGTGCCCGTATCCTGACGGAAACTGTTGGCCGTCCATGCCTTACGCGTTGCGGTCTTAATCGTATGTGGGCCGGCGAAGCGGTCACGATAAAGAGCCTGCAGGTTACCGCCACGATCCACTACAGCAACTGCGACTGAATAACCACGTTTGCGACAATCGACAATGGCCTGCCATGCGAGTTTAGAGGCGAGATCAAGACTGAGAGTTCGACTGCTGTGTATTTTCTCAGCCTCAGCTGCGTGAACCTGAGTGATAAACAGTGCCAACACGATAAAAGATATGCGGATCATGGGTTTCTCCCGGTTTGAATTGGGCAAACGATGCGCCATACAGCTATGCAGGGAAAGGTGTCTACGCACAGTCATCGCTGTTTGAACAGGTAGAGATCTCTGTGCGTCATTGCCTTCTATGACAAAGCATGCAGATGCATAGTCACGATTAAGCAGTGTAGATATCTATGCAAGCTCACTGGATGAGGCCATCGACCATGCATCAAAAAGACTCAGGTACAACAAGCAATAAAGTCTTCGTGAATCTAACGGCATGCATGCTACTGATAGTCCAGTTACTGTGTCTAGTAGTAGCTAATTACGTGAGGCCAGCCAATCAGCAAGCAGCTGTTCTTCCTGTTTGAGTTCAAAGGCATTGATGAGTCCGCGTTGCAGGGCAATGGCCACGGCACGTGTACGCACATTTAACAGCTCAGTATCGTTTACCGGATCCTGGTGTTCAATATTGGCACCGAGTTTTGTGTACAGAGATTGCAGACGGTTCTGGACACCGCGGCGTGACAGGTAACGGCGTTCGGCAATCGTGTTATCAGTCAGGCCGAGTGCGATATCGACAAGGACATCATACTGGGCATCTGACAAGGCATCACTACTGCGCTGGTTGCGTGCCTGTATGCGCCTGACCTGTGGATCGATCCAGCACTGGCATTCTTCAAATACGGCCTGCGCCGCGCGGTTGATGGTCTCGGCCGGATTATTTTTCAACACATATCCGTAAACGGTTTCAGCCGGTATCAGGCGTGCCAGTTCCCGTACATAGAGTTCATCACTATGTTGTGACCAGAACAGGATCCGTGCCGTGGGGTGTTGTTGCCAGAGCTGGCGTGCAAGTTCGACACCGTTGCCGCCTGGCATTTGTATATCCGTTACCAGCCACGGTTCGTCGAGGTCCTGGCAGGCGGCAAGCGCTTCATCAATATTGGTTGTGATAATGGGTGTATAGCCCGACAGGACCTCGGCCAGGTAGGTGCGATCGCGAGGGTTATCATCGGTAATGACCAAGGAGTTCATGATGCGTGATCCAATGGCAGTATGAGTTCGAAACAGGTACCACGTGCAAAACGCGAGTTGCGCCAGTTAACCTCGGCGCCGAGCATATGAGCGCGTTCATTGATATTCAGATAACCATGGCCGCTCGTATTGATATCTTCGGGCATGCCCACACCGTTGTCTTCAACCGTCAGGATAAGCTGCTGGTCGACCTTGCGCAGGACAAGCTCGAGTCGATCGCCGTGGGCATGCTTGACAGCATTCGTAATCGCCTCGGTCATGATACGGAACAGGTTGATTTTCTGATCAAGGTCGAGCAGGTCATCGATGTCCGCCTCACATTCATAATGATAGTGGGGAAAACCGGCACTACTGCTCTGGCGTTCCAGCCAGGATCGCAACGCCGCATCCAGCCCGAGGATCTCAAGTACCTGCGGGTGTAGATCATCAATCGTACGCCGCAGGGTACGGATGATCTCGTCAATGTCCTCACGCATACCGGACAAGGCCGTATCGATGTTGTCACCGGAACCGAGGCTGTCGAGCTGACGGTTGATGGATGTCAGGTCGGCGAGTACGCCATCGTGCATATCCATGGCGATACGGCGCCGCTCATCTTCAACCCCGCGCAGGACATTTTCGACACTGACGACATTGAGCAGGCGTTCTGTCATCGAGGTCAGGCAATGTTCAAGTTCGTCCAGTTCATCGCGAACAGTCTTGTTGCCAGATCCCGGCAGTGGCTTGCCGGGACAGGCCAGTTGCGCATGTTCGCTGAGCTGCTGGAAGCGTTTGCGTACCACGATCAATCCCCATGCCGCGAGTCCGCTCGCGATCACAATACAGACCAGCAAGGCAGTAATGAGCACCGTACTGAGTCGGGAGATGATTGCAATGAGACTGTGGTGGTTATCGATGTACACGGAACGGCGTTGCGCGGTGATGATGCGGGACTGGTAGGCGAGCTCGGGGAGCAATTGTTCCAGGTAGGCGGCGATGTCAGCAGGTTGGGCCTGATCTGCATCAAGCAGCAGCGGTTTAGCCTCAATGACCTGGCTGTGCAGGTCAGCGGGTAATTGTTCTAACAGTGTGGGTTTAAAGAGATTATCGGCAAGTCGTTGTGACTGTTCAAGGTAGCTGAAGAATTGCTCATCCTGTTCCAGGGCTTGTCCGCGAGACAGGCTGCTAATGGTCTTTTGCAGAGTGTTGGCGGTGGCAATTGCCGACTGGATATTGTCGTGCACGACCTCCCAGTAAATCCGGCTTTCGTTTTCATCATTGATCCGCGACAGCTCGAGCAAGGTGTAGCCTACCAGCCCGGCGAGCAGTACGACAATCAGCGCCGGGGCAAGGATGAATTGATAACGAAATGGCAGGCTCATTGTGCGCTCAAAGTACCAGACTTGGCATGATTGTAGCTTATTACCTATGTATGGAACTGTGCAGATACACAGTCAGGCGACCTATATCAAGTTTAGTGGCTCGAGCAGTGCAATTGTGGGTAAAAAGGCTAAAATACTGACTTTTGTATGCCATGAGCCGGCCAGAATGCCCAGTTTGATGCATTATTTACCTTGCATGTAATAATTATAACTAGCTGTTTATACTGCATTAAATTGATTTAGACATAGTTAAATAACTGATTATGACGATTAATTCGAACATCGCTTCACTTGCAGCGCGCCAGTTTACGGAACAGGCCACGCTTTTGCTGTCGCGTTCACAGGAAAGGTTGTCATCAGGTCTGCGGTTGAACAGTGCAGCCGATGACCCCGGTGCCCTGTCACTGAGTGAGCGCATTACGAGCCGGATCAGCACCCTGCAGCAGTCGAACCGCAATATCAGTGATGGCGTGTCCTACCTGCAGGCGGAGACACGGCGCAGGAGCAGCAACAGATCGTTGACCTGTTGCAGCGTTCATTGCTCGAACAGAGTGAACAGATCATTCAAACCTACTATGGCCTGGCAGCCTCGGACGCAAACCTTGAGATCATCTTTGATGATGATATCGAGGGTGCGACAGCATTCGTCACCGGTACGGCCACGAATGTGGAACTGCACATTGACGTGAACGAGTTTATTTCGGTCGGGCTGGACTACCCAAACCAGCCACTCGATAACCTGATCGCGCATGAAATGGTTCACGCGGTCATGCTCGCGACGACAAACCTGTATTCATTTGATCGCTGGTTTTCTGAAGGCACGGCAGAATTCCTGCCCGGTGGTGACCTGCGTGTCGATATACTCGATGGCCCGACGCTGAATGGCGCAACGATCTCAGCCGATGATATTGTCAACAATATCGATACTATCCGCACGGCCTTTGGTGGCAGTAATCTCGATTACGCGACCGCATATGTGGCTGTGCGCTACTTGCACGATATCAGTGGCGGTGCAGGAGTCAGGGATGTACTCGGTTACCTGGCTGCCGATCCGACACGCACACTGGATGATTACTTTACCGATGTGCAGCCGGGAGGCATTGCCTCGGTCGATGATTTTGTGAATGACTTCAAGGCAAACGGCGCGGCCTTTATCGGCACCAATATCGACCTGGCAGATTCGATTGCTGATATCGGCGGGATTGGCGGCAACGATGCCGATGGCGGCGGGCGCGATACATCGTTAAATAATACTGTCCCGGATATTGATAATCCGACGACTGATCCCCTGTTTGGTTTTAACGAGACCTTCCCGGATCCGCTGCAGGTGACTGAAACGGACGGTAGTGCGTTGGTGTTCCAGGTCGGCACAAATGCGGGTGATTACATTACCATTGTCGGCAGTGGCTTAAGCTCATCGACAATTGGTATCTCGACCAATGCTGCTTCGGCTATCACAACCATCGATAGCGTGCTCGACAGGGTGAACGCCGAGCGTGCGAATTTTGGTGCACTGATCAACCGGTTTGACTCACAGCGCATTACGCAGGATACGATCATCGAGAATGATTCAGCGGCACGCTCGCGAATTCGTGATGCAGACTTTGCCGCAGAGACTGCGAACATGACACGTGCCAGTATCCTGCAACAGGCAGGGGTAGAGATTATCGGTCAGGCCAACAGTCTGCCAGAATTTGCCCTTGCCCTGCTCAGATGAATTTTCTTTAGCCGGGCTCAACATAACATAATGATTCGGCGTATAGTGATGAAATATTATCAGGCTGGATAGCTAACCCATGCACAACCCGCTTGTTCCGGACATCCTGTCACACCTGCATACTCACCCTGATGGTCTGAGTGAGTTTGAGCTTATGCAGGCGCTTGGTAAGCATGCCGGCTTTGCCAGCCTGTGTGACTCGGGTCAACTTGCCCTGTTCCAGAAGCACTTCATGGTCATGAACGGACTCTACCAGTTGCAGCAGCAACTTTGGCAGGATGAAGAACTCGTGCTCGAGATATCGCCGTTGCTTATCCAGTTAAACACGCCACAGGTCTCTGCACATGACAACAGTGAAAAGCTGCTCACTGAAAGCAGTACTTTAGCCAGCTACTATCTGGACTGGGAAAATTTTGAAGGCACGTCAGAAAAGGATGTCATCGATCTGCTATCAGATTTCTGGTGCCGGTTTGTTTCCAATGATGATCGTGATGCTGCTTACGAGGTACTCGGCCTTGAACAGGATGCGGATCTGCATGAGGTTAAACAGTGTTACCGGCGCCTCGCCGCGCAGCATCACCCGGACAAGGGCGGTGACCGCGACAAGTTTATCGAAGTGCGCCAGGCCTATGAGATCCTCGTAACAATTCAGTAATACCCGGCATTTTTTTATATGGCTGTTGATCGTAATGAATGCCTTGACAGTCCAATTGCACAGGCGCAGAATGCGCGCATGTTGAATTTCACCAAACACGCGGTCGTGATTTGTCTGCACCGAGCCTTCTGGCCGATGCAGTCGTTGCCGTGTGCCGTGTAGAGATTCAGTTATAGCGTAAGCAAGTTTTACACAAGCAGTTACCTGAAAAGGCCACGGAAAATAAACCTTCCGTGGCCTTTTTTTTGTATTAATTCGTCATTCCGGGCGCAGCGTAGTGAAGATCCGGAAACCATGTGAAGTTGAAACAAGAGCTGGATACCGGGTCAAGCCCGGTATGACGTACTAGAAATAGGAAGTATGAGAACGAATCTCGTTATTCCGGCGAATGCCTTGAACCATCAGAGATGGTTAAGGTATCCAGGATGAAGCCCGAAGGGATTCTTTGGTGCCGGAATCCACGGGGATTATTACTGGGCTCCGGCTTTCGCAGGAGTGACGGGAGACGGGAAGGATTACCTGACGTATCGAAAATGTGGAAAAGCATGTCGAAGTGACAAAGAAAGATGTAAATGCTCATCTGAAATAGGTGTGAAGAGATTTATCACACGAGTGGGATAAATACTTAAAAAAGGAAAAGTACAATGTCAGTCCCAGCCGCCTACCTTGCAGTGATTGCAATCTGGTCAACGACACCGCTTGCCATCAAGTGGAGCAGTGAAGGTCCCGGTTTTGCCGCCGGTGTCACCGCGCGCATGGTGATTGGTACTGTGATTTGCCTGCTGATTGTCAGGCTGTTTCGTGTCGCGGTGCCGTGGCACCGCCGTGCCGTACAGGCCTACGCCGCCGGTTCACTGGCTGTGTTTGGCGGCATGATGAGTGTCTACTGGGGTGCGCAGTATATTGACTCCGGGTTGGTGA
>Ga0316207_10001950_pt1 | contig 22994 bp, 21 predicted proteins | sample 6weekpyrite_MG_FD_204943 | JGI IMG/M metagenome (GOLD analysis project Ga0316207, IMG submission 204943) | Microbial mat bacterial communities from mineral coupon in-situ incubated in ocean water Damariscotta River, Maine, United States -... | ecosystem: Environmental > Aquatic > Marine >...
TTGGAGCTTCGTTTATCGTGCTTGACGATCTTGATTTAGAGTTACATTTTGGTCGTTATATATCATCCCCAAGCAGCAGCGATGTAAGCGCAAACCTCGCATTTGATGTTAAGGATTTTAATATGAACCTCGGTGTCACTTATGAGAATGAGGGTGCTGATAATGATGTTGTCTTTTTTGTCACCGTTGGAAAATCGTTTGATTAAATAAAGATTAATTTTCATATAAAGCCCGCCTCTGTATGCGGGCTTTTTTTTTGCGGCCCATAAAGCGTTGTGTTTTATTATGGTGCGAAATATCAATAATTTGTCTTAGATTTGTGCGACAGAGGTTATTAAGTAAAATTAAATTGTTTAAATCAGGCGCTAAGGTACTGAAAGTAGTGGAGTTTAAAATTAGCGTGATAGTGGCGTAGTAATTGCTATGACTAACCTGAAAGTCGTAGTAACAAAAAAGTAAACTAGGACGACCTGTTTTACCCCGCAGCATATAACGGGACGACTCGTTAGGTTTTAAATTTCATGGCTACTATTTTTAAGCATAAAAATGTTTTAATTCCAAATTTAATGGCGATAGCGTATATCGTTACAGCTTATTTGGCTGGCTTGTGGTTAATGCTATCAGACACAGTCGTTTTCAATGTGCTGGGTATTTTTATTTTTGCGCATGCAATGATTATTGCGGCATATTTAATTCATGACTGCGCACATTACAGTATTTTTAAAAACAATAAATATCATCGATATCTGGCAGAAGTTCTTTTGTGGATTTGTGGTTCAAGTTACAGTGACTTTGACAGTATTCGCCATAAACACTTTCGACATCATGCGGATAATGCGGATGTCGTATCGTTTGACTTTAGAGTGAGAATATTAAAGTATCCCCGCTTACTTAAAACAATCAGGTTTTTAGAATGGATGTATATTCCAGCCATGGAAATCGTTATGCATGCCTTGGTCATTATTTTACCGTTTGTAAAAGACTCAAGAAAAAATTTTCGGGTACGAATTATAACCATGCTGTTGTTGCGAATATTATTTTTTGTCGCGCTTGCTAGCATCTCCATTAAAATATTAATACTTTATCCTGTTTCATATATGATTTTTTTGATTGTTATGCGTTTTATGGATATACACCAGCATACCTATGAGCTTTTTGAAACGCTGGATAAAGAACGTGGTTCAGAAGCAAAAAAATTCGATCATGAGTTTGAGAAAACAAATACCTACTCTAATTTGATTTCGATTAAACACCCCTGGTTAAATTTATTAGTACTAAACTTCCCTTATCACAATGCGCATCATGAATATCCAATACGTTCATGGCATTTACTTCCTGAGTTGCACAAAGAGCTTTATGGGTCTGATGAGGCGCAGGTATTACACTTTAGAGATCTTGTTAAGAGTTATCATCGTTACAGAGTGGCGCGAATTTTAAATGAAGATGAAATAAATCTTCCTGTAAAGGAGATGAAAGAAAATTTTATAGGTGTTGATGGCGTTTCTTTTTTAACAGCACATTAATACATTATATTATGCATTACATTCGCGCATGAAAAGATTGCGCGCTTCATTTTTGTGCGAAAAAATTCCTTTGTTAACGTATAAGCATAGTTTTTCAATGGCATATTTATTGCTCTGTCATGTTTATGATAATTTAAACAGTGATGTGCAAAATGAAAATACTAATGATCGCCCTTCTTTATTTTTCCAGCTTAACTTATGTTAATGCTGAAGAAGCCACCAATCTATTATTAGACATTAAAAACAGCATTGATACTGTCTGGGTAGTGACAGCCGGCGCACTCGTGTTTTTTATGCAGGCAGGTTTTGCATTATTAGAAAGCGGGATGTCGAGAGCAAAAAATGCGGTAAATGTTGTTATGAAAAACTACATGGATGTAGCAATTGGCAGTTTGGCTTTCTGGTTGATTGGTTATGGTTTGATGTTTGGCGATAACCCATCAGGGTATATCGGTATGACGCATTTTTTTATGCATGATGAAACTGACATGGCATATAGCCTGCTATTTTTTCAAACTATGTTTGCAGCAACAGCTGTAACCATTGCAAGTGGAGCAATGGCTGAGCGTACACGTTATCCAGCGTACTTAGTGGGGGCAATAATTATAAGTGGGATTATTTATCCAGTATTTGGGAGTTGGGTATGGGGTAGTTTATATGAAGGTAAAGGCTGGTTAGCGCAGTTAGGTTTTATCGACTTTGCAGGCTCTACAGTAGTGCATTCAATTGGTGGCTGGATCGCACTCGCCGGTGTTATTGTTCTTGGCCCCAGACTTGGAAAAATATCCCCTGGAGGTATGGTGAGAAAAATCCCGGGTCATAACTTAACCCTGGTTGCTCTAGGCGGTTTGATTCTATGGCTTGGCTGGTTCGGCTTTAATGGCGGCAGTACTGTAGCTGCTGACACTTCAATTGGTTTAATCGTTTTAAATACACATCTGGCAGCAGCAAGTGGTGCCTTTGGTATGTTATTAACCGTCATCATTGCACGTAAACCTATTTTATTGACTGACATTGTTAACGGCAGTATTGGTGGACTTGTTGCGATAACAGCCGGTTGTGCAACCATGGAACCTGTTTATGCCATTGTGACCGGTTTAATTGCCGGTATGGTTGTGATTGTATCGATGAGAATTCTGGAGCTAATGCATCTGGATGATGTGGTCGGTGCGGTTGCTGTCCATGGTTTTGCTGGTGCATGGGGGACATTAGCAGCGGGTCTGTTCCTTAAAGGTAATATGTTTGATATGAATCAAATACTCATTCAATTTATTGGTATCGTTGTCGCATTTGCCTGGGCATTTCCGACGGCATATATAATGTACAAAATAATTGATAAAGCCATTGGCTTAAGAGCGAGTACTAAAGATGAGCAAGTCGGGTTGGATTTTTCAGAACACCATGAGATTGGATATCCTGAGTTTCAGGCAGAATTAATTAAAGGAAAGAGTAACTTATCTTAAGTGAAGTATGATGCAACAAGTTGAAGACATAAATAAAAAATGGAAAGCAATATATATTGCACTTTTAAATTATTTTGATCCGGATGATGCAGCTGAAGCGACGAATGTCTGGCTAAATGAATTTTCAGATAAGCCAACATTTGAACTTAATCCATTTATTACAAAAATCTCGAATAAATATAATTTGAAGATTAGTCGTAAAGAAATACAGCAATCTATGGTTAAATTTTTATTGATGGATAAAAATGAATTTATTAGTCAAGATACCTCAAATTTTGATATATCCTCAAAAATAAAGTTTGAGAATGATAAGGTTGCACATGTTGTATTCGTTAAGTTAATAAAACAGTGGTTAAATGAGGCGAATGAAATAAACAAAGATATGGCGGCGGGTATAAGGCAGTTTATTTATGATAGTCTTACCAGCATAGGTATGAATTATGATGATATTATAAAAATAAAACGCTGGATCAATACAAAAGGCCGGGATGATTGTATCCAGGATTTCGACATTAAAGAACTTAGACAGATAACACATTTCTGCTATATAGGTTCTTGTGAATATATGGGCCCGGTAGTTACAGATAAGATCGTTGCTGAAATTATTTTATTGATTGAAGGGACTCAGGAAGGGGTGACATTTTCTCCTAAGAACTTTTTTTAAAGTAGTATTTAGTCAGATAACATACTGCTTACCTTAAAAGCACTATAGATATTTAATTATGAACGCGTGGTATGTAAAAGATGGCACAGGTGAAAAATTTGGCCATTGTTGACTGGCACACATAAATACGAAAAAACATTATCCACACGCGATTATGGCCGGGGTATTTATATTGAAGCACCGATTTTGGCTTATTTAGTAGAAACCGCAAATGGTCGCATACTTTATGATGTCGGATGTGATTATGAAAAATTTAATAATCCATTAAAAAGATATTACCCGGCATACGGGTTCACAACTATGGCCAAATCATGACATTAAATTATATCGACAATGCCACACTTTCCCGATCTATTATGAGCAATAAAAATTTATGAACGCCCGCTTCGCTGTTTTAATTTTATTCATTAGTTCAACAGGCTGGGGGCTGACATGGCTGCCGCTTAAAAAGTTAAATGATATTGGGTTAGATAGCATGCAACTCATATTCATTGCTTTTATATCAGGGGCTTTAGTGTTGTCTCCCTGGTTATATCGCCAATACCCACAGTGGAAGTATAAAATACGCTTCATTATTCTGATTGCTTTAGCCGGTGGTTTTGCTAACGCTTCATTTCAAACAGCGATTTATCACGGTGATGTTGTACGTGTCATGATTTTATTCTATATGTTGCCTGTCTGGAGTGTGATCGGCGGTAAGATATTTTTAAAAGAAAAAATTGATGCCCGACGTATTCTGGCCGTGTTGTTAAGTTTATCTGGTGCATTTATTATTTTAGATGTATGGAATACGTCATGGCAGGGTATTACCTATATCGATTTTCTGGCTATTGGTTCAGGACTTGGTTTGGCGGCTACGAATATATTATTTCGTTTTACTCAGGAAACACCGCTGGCGAGTAAGGTTGCGAGTATATTTATAGGCTGTACTGTCATTATTGGAAGCATCTTATTTATTCAATCTGTTTTTTTCAGCGCACCAATAAAGGAATTACCCTCGAATGAATTAGCGATATCCTATGCAATGCTTTACGGTGCAATTTATCTGGTGCTTATTACGCTTGGAACACAATGGGCGGTCACGCAAATGGAAGCGGGACGTTCTGCCATAATCATCGTAATGGAATTAGTGACCGCTGTTGTTTCGATAGCAATTTTAACCTATGTTGATTTGAAAGCGTATGAAATTTTAGGTGGTATTTTGGTAGTAAGCGCGGCACTGCTTGAAGGCATACGTGATGATACCGTGAAGGATGTTACCTTAACTGAGAAGCAGCCAGCATAAAAATTACGATCATTTTTGTATTATAAATTTTTCAAAATGCTGTTGTTCTTCATTCGCCATCCATTGGTTCAGTTCCCATAAATCTGCCACGGGTTCTTGTGTATGGGGTAGCTGGTGCAAATAACCATCAGGGCCAAACTCCGGTGTCATTGTACTTGTTTGAAAGTCGCGAGAAAGTTGTGACTGCCAGATTATTTCCCACCAGCGTTGATGAGCCTCCAGCGTGTATTTATATTCCGCAGCACGAGGATCAGGCACTTGAGGTCCCTGCTCATATCCAATACGTGCATGTATGTGTTGTACATTATTCGCAATGGTATTAATTACATCGAGCTCGCTATCCATTAAACGCTCACACACAACACACCAGTGACTAAAATCGACAGTCAATAAAATGTCTGGGATTTGTTCAACAATACGTTGTGTCACCCATGGGTTAAATAGTGAACGGCTGCGATGAGTTTCAAAACTGATTTGTAAATCATATTGATTGGCTAATTCAATTGCGCGTTGAAAAAATTCAATACTTAGTGGTTCTGGCCATGCATCACATCCGCCAAGGCATGTGACAAATAAGGGGTTCAACTCAACACTATCACTCAATTTTTGCTTAAGTGATGACAGGTGTTGTTCAAGACTGGCTTTTCGATCTGGAACATAACTCCCAGCCGTAGTGATTTCAGCTATATAGTGAAGTCCATTTTGCGATAAAAGAACACTCATTTCTTTGCGTGCTTGCACAGTATTTGGTGCAGGTCCCTCTAAACCATGCATAGCTGCGGCTATAAGTTGCTCTATTGATTGGGCTATCGAACCGGTCGCCCCCCACATTGTTTTAAATAAACTTAATTGCATTACTGAATGCCTGATAGTTTGTATAGCTTATTAGAGCAAGAGTTATACCATGTGAAATATGTCATAACTGCGTATAAATTTCTTAAGTCAGCGTACATCTATGATGCAAAACATCTCAAAGGCGCACCCTCATAGTGCAAAATATATTTTTGATAAATATTCTATTTTTAAAATAGATAACGTTTACAGGAAGTTATAGCTGATTTGAGGCTTGGTATAGGCTTTGCACTATAGAGTATTACTAATTTTGTTTTTAGTAATACTTTGGAGAGCGTAATGAAAAATCTGTTTAAGACACTATCAAAAACAATGGTTGCTGTTTTGTTAATTAGCGGCATGAGTACCGTATCGGCTGAACCTTTAAAAATTGGCTACAGTGACTGGCCTGGCTGGGTCGCATGGGAAGTCGGTATTGAAAAAGGCTGGTTTAAAGAAGAAGACGTAGATGTCAAATTTGAATGGTTTGACTATGTTGCATCAATGGATGCATTTGCCGCGGGCAAACTTGACGCAGTGAGCATGACAAATGGTGATGCGCTTGTGACCGGTGCTACTGGTGCTAAAAGCGTAATGATCCTGATGAATGATTACAGTAATGGCAATGACATGATCATCGCGAATCCAGGTATTTCATCGATTAAAGAGCTAAAAGGTAAAAAAGTTGGCGTTGAAATTGGTTTTGTAGGGCACCTCTTATTATTGAATGCGCTAGAAAAAAATGGTTTAACTGAAAAAGATGTCACTTTAGTTAATGTGCCAACAAATGAAACACCACAAGTTCTGGCTTCAGGTGATGTAGATGCCATTGTTGCCTGGCAACCAAGTTCAGGTATTGCGTTAAATCAGGTTCCAGGTTCTAAAGCAATATACACAAGTGCAGATGAACCTGGTCTGATATATGACCTTCTCGCAGTTTCACCTCAAAGCTATGCTAAAAACAAAAGTGACTGGAAAAAAGTAACTAAAGTTTGGTATCGCATTGTTGATTATATTAAAAATCCAAAAACATTTGATGATGCAGTAACAATTATGGCGTCACGAGTTGGTTTAAAACCTGAGGTTTATAAAACTTTTGTTAAAGGTACAAAAATCCTTACTTTGAAAGAAGCACAACAATTCTTCACTAAAGGAAAAGGTTTTTCATCATTGTACGGTTCTACACAAATCGCAGATGATTTTAATATTGCTAATGATGTATACAAGACACCACAAGATATTGATTCATACATTGACCCATCTTTAACCTCAGGTATGTAAATCAACTTTCAGACTTAATTTAAGAATCGCAAAATATAAAAGGCAAAGATGAAGTTATCAAACCTATTTGCAGTCGGAAAAAAACTGGATACGAATCAGCGCATAACTGTTTCAGTTCTTAGTTTTGTACTACCGATACTTATCTGGAGTCTGTTGAGCTACGTCCCGTTTATATGGCATCCGAAGGTTGAGATATCTCATACGGGTGATGTTGTTTACTTTAAACAGGGTATGCTGATTGATCGCGAAATATTCGACAAGGAAGTCGAAACAGCGATAGCTGCATCAAAAGAAATACCGCAAGGTCGTCCTGCAAATCCAATTTATTTACCTGCACCTCATGAAGTGGTAATTGCTTTATATACTGCATTTACAGCCGAACCACAGCGCCGTAATGAGAAATGGTTACATGAAAGCTTATGGGACAGTATTCAGGTTATATTTTTAGGCTTTGTACTTTCCTCGCTCATTGGTGTTCCCTTGGGCATACTCGCTGGAACATACGATTTTTTCTCGAAATTATTTGAACCCTTTATAGAATTTTTTCGTTATTTACCAGCACCAGCATTTGGTGCGCTCGCAGTAGCGGTACTTGGTATTTACGATGCGCCAAAAATTGCCATTATATTTATTGGTACCTTTTTCCAGCAAGTACTCGTTGTCTCTAACACAACACGCAAGCTTGATCCTTCATTGTTAGAAGCAGCGATGACTTTAGGCGCAAAGAAACTCTCTTTGTTATTCAGAGTGGTTATTCCTGGAATTATTACGCATTTATATAAAGACTTGCGTCTTTTATTAGGTTGGGCGTGGACGTATTTAATTGTTGCTGAACTGATAGGTACCAGCTCGGGTATTACCTGGTTTATAACGCAACAAGCACGTTATAAGAATTTTGATAATGTTTTTGCCGCCATCATTATCATTGGCATTATCGGTTTGACAACAGATCTTATTTTAGCCGCACTAGGTAAGAAAATGTTTACCTGGGAAAAGGGCACGGCTAAAGCCTGATATAAAAGGAACTGATATGAGCCTTATTGAACTACCAAGTTATCTTAGCCAAAGTGCTGATGTGAAAGATCGTTTTGATCGTATGAAAAAACGTCCTGTCACATTACAGGTTAAAAATCTGAACAAAGAATTTAATTCAGCACAGGGTAAAGTAACAGCACTAAAAGATATTAGTTTTGAAACTTATAAAAGAGAGTTTGTTTGTGTTATTGGGCCATCAGGTTGTGGTAAATCAACATTAATAAGAATTCTTGCTGGCCTGGAAACACCCACTTCAGGACAGGTATTATTAGACGGAAACCAGGTTGATGGGCCAAGCCAGGAACGTGGTATGGTCTTTCAAGGTTATACGTTATTTCCCTGGTTAACCATTAAAAGAAATGTCATGTTTGGACTGGAAATGGCAGGTCATAGTAGAGCCGGCTCTGAAGAACAAGCCTATCAATGGATCGATCTTGTTGGCTTAAGTAAGTTTGCTGATGCTTACCCGCACCAGTTATCTGGTGGTATGAAACAACGTGTAGCAATTGCGCGAGCCTTAGCCAACCAGCCGCGTATTTTACTGATGGACGAACCTTTTGGCGCATTAGATGCACAGACACGGGCGAAGATGCAAAGTTATATCCATGAGATATGGAAAAATATTGATGTGACCATTTTATTTATTACTCATGATTTAGATGAGGCTATCTATCTGGCCGACCGCATTTTGGTATTAAAAGCCCATCCAGGTGAAGTTAATGAAGTGATTGAAGTGCCTGTACCACAACCTCGTTCAGCTGAAGATTTACTAAGTCCGGAATTTTTAGCAACAAAAAAACGTCTCGAAGAACTTATCCATCCACCTGAAGATGATGTCGCTATCAGTGAAGATCATCTGAACATGGTGCGGATGGTAAGAGTTGATGATGACGTTGAAAGTGTATTTTAATGAAAAGCTGGCATCAAATGACATGGGAGGAGGTCGCGCAATTGCCTTCACAGGGTAAAGATGCGGCTATTTTGCCGGTCGGTGCGACTGAGCAACACGGTCCACATATGGGTTGTGGTATGGATGCTGAAATTGCCTTTCATTTATGTCGCGAAGTCTCAGAAGAAACAAGCATTGTTACCTTGCCCACGCTTCCCTATGGTTGCTCTATTGGCCATTCGAAACGCTGGCCAGGTACGATTGCATTACAACCTAAAACCTTAATCGATGTGATAAAAGATATTGGTGATTGGGTGTACGCATCGGGCTTTAAAAAACTCTTTATTATCAATAGCCATGCAACAAATTATGCGCCACTACGGTGCGCCTTAGAAATGTTACGTGCTGAGCATGATGATTTAATGGTGGCATTGATAAACTCATTTGAAGTGAGTGAGCGAGTGCGAGAAATTCATTTTCAAGAAGGAGACGACTGGCATGCTAATGATGCGGAAACATCATTAATGTTGGCTTTAAAGCCAGAGATGGTGGATAAAGAAAAAATGGTAGATGTAGATGATCCTGATCGTACTGTGAATTGTGTTTTTTCACATCCTGTAAATCGCACCAGCACTAACGGTGTAACAGGAATGCCCAGCCTGGCGACAGAAGAAAAAGGCCAGAAACTGTTTGACTGGATGGTAGAAGATTTATCTGAAACTGTTAGCAAGGGTTTGCAAGAGAAGCCACCCCTACCATATTCCTATTTTGAAATAGTAAATACTGAAAAATAAATTGTTACAGAAAATGTATCTGGAGTACAACAAAGTGAAAAGTACAGAAGACATAAGCAAAATTAAACAAGAGCTAAAAGATAAAGGGGTTAAATACTGTATCGGTGCTTATGTTGATATCCATGGCATACCAAAAGGTAAATTTGTGCCTATCGATCATTTTGAGCAGATGGCGCTTGGGTCAGAGCTTTATACCGGTTACGCATTAGATGGTTTAGGTCAGGCACCAAATGATGACGAGATTGCATCGGTACCTGATCTCGATAGTATCACCCAACTACCCTGGCAACCTGAAGTAGCCTGGATGCCGGCAGATAATACTTTTAAAGGCGAACCCTATGAAGTTAATACCCGTGTCGCATTAAAAAAAGTTCTAAAACAAGCTGAAGAGTTAGGTTATGGAATGAATCTGGGTATTGAGTGTGAAGTGTTTGTTTTAAAACAGGATGATGAGGGTAATATTTCAGTTCCAAATAAAGATGATAAGTTAGAAAAATCTTGTTATGACGTGAGAAGTTTTATGGATCAGTTTAACTGGCTGGATAAAGTTTCAACAACAATTAATGAACTTGGTTGGGACTTGTATTCACTGGATCATGAAGATGCAAATGCTCAGTATGAATTTGATTTCAAATACAGCGATGCTTTAACAATGTGTGACAGGTTTATATTTTTTCGTTATATGGCAAAGGAATATGCTAAACAAGAAGGATTAATAGCGACATTAATGCCAAAACCTTTTGCAGATAAGACCGGTAACGGCGCACATTTTAATATGTCACTCTATGATCTTGAAACAGGTGAGAACTTATTTGAATGTGACCCTAAAGATGATCCAAGAGGTTTAGGGCTAACAACATTAGGTTACCAGTTTATTGCTGGCATCATTAAACACGGCCGTGCGCTATGTGCCGCATTTGCGCCAACAGTGAACAGTTATAAACGTCTTCTACGTCAGGGTGATATGGCGTATTTTTCTTGGGCTCCTGTTTTTAATTCATTCGGTTCGAATAATCGGACAAATTCAATAAGAGTTCCTATGAATGGAGGGCGTTGTGAATCACGTAATGCAGATGGTGCGGTAAATCCTTATCTCGCAGCTGCGCTTGTATTAGCTGCTGGACTAGAGGGTATTAAAGAAGGAATAGATCCGGGTAATCCTCAAGATGATAATCTGTATGAGCTATCTGAGCAGGAAAGAAAAGATCGCGGTATAGAATTTTTACCGCAAAATCTTTCTGAAGCGGTTAAAGCTTTTGCAGATGATCCATTTGTTGAAAAAACATTAGGAAAAGAACTGCGTGACGAATTCATACGATACAAGCAAAATGAGTGGGACAGTTATCATAAATCTATATCAAACTGGGAAGTAGAAAGATATACACATCTTTTTTAGTGATTATGAGTATAAATAAACAAGGCGTTAGCCGTATTAGTATCTCTTTATCAGAGAATTTATTAAAAGAAATGGATTTACTTGTGGAAGAGCGTGGATTTGAAAGCCGCTCACAAGCGATGGTGAGTATGATTCAACATCAAATCACTGAACACCGGTGTGAGTTTGGTGAAGAGATAATGGCAGGTACGATTAATTTAGTCTACGATCATTCTACACCGGGGTTACAGAAGCAGCTTACTGATATTCAACATGAATATATTAATGAAATTATCAGTTCATTACATGTTTATTTAATTGATGCAAAAACAATGGAAGTAATACTGCTCCAGGGGCCTGCAGCAAAATTAAAAATGATTGCAGATAAAATGGAATCATGTCGTGGAGTAATATCAGGAAAACTACAATTATCTACTGCTATATTGCCACAGGTTCATCCATTACCAGGGCTAAAAAGCAGTTAATTAAAATGAATATGACAAAGAAAGTAATAAAAGGAAATAAATAATGACTCTAGCCTCATCATTAAAAGAGCCCGGTACTATTTTGTATGAAGATAATTTGTCTGCCGCATGTCACTGGTCATTGAATATGCGTAAAGGCACGATTTTAAAGTTAATTGATAGCGAGGGTGGTGCTAATGTAGGTATGCTTTTTTATAACCCGGAAAATTTATTGGAACGTTATAACGCACCGGACACTTTAAAATGCCAGCATACCTTCAAGCTTAGTAAAGGAAATTGTTTGTATTCTGATATGGGGAGAATATTTTGTTCTATTACAGAAGATAGTGTTGGTTGGCATGAAACAGTTTGTGGTAATACAACCAGGAAAATAGTGCAAGAAAAATGGGGTGAGAAATCCTACCAGGATTTTCATAATGACTGGAATAAGAATGGTTATGATAGTTTTTTAGTTGAATTAGCAAAGTATGGTCTTGGCAAAAAAGATATGGCCTCTAACTTGAATTTGTTCAGCGCAGTGAGCGTCAACGATAAAGGTGGACTGCATTATCTTGAAAATAACAGTAAAGCAAACGATGCGATTGAACTACGCTTTGAGATGGACACGTTAGTGCTGTTACATACCTGTCCGCATCCGCTTAATCCCGCAGAGGAATATCCTAAAAAAGGAATCAGGTATCAGATTATACAGGCGGCTGCAGTTAAAGACGATGACTACTGCAAAAACTTATGTGAAGAGAATAAACGCGGGTTTAAAAATAATGAATTATTTCATTTAGGTAGAGGTATCTAAAGTGATTAAAGAAAGCAAGTTAAAAAAAGAAGATGCCATTTATACAGAAGAGATCGCTGCAGGTGATTACTTTATAAAAGTCGTTAACAAAGGCCAAACATTCAGAATTTTAGATATTGGTGGTAACCAGGCTGCGGATACCTTATTTTATAATGCAAATGACCCCAGTGAACGTTATAGCGCTATGGATACTATTCGGGAACAGGGAATATTATATTTAACGGCGGGTACTAAGTTATTATCTAATGAAGTAAATGTCATGCTGGAAATAGTCGCAGACACCTGTGGCCGACATGATACTATTGGGGGAGCGTGTGCTACCGAAAGCAATACAGTACGATATGCGCTAGAGAAAAAATGTATGCATGCTTGTCGTGACAGCTGGATGCTGGCAGTTGCAGAGCATGAAGAGTATGGCCTAAGTAAACGTGACATCACGCACAATATTAATTTTTTTATGAATGTCCCAGTAACTGAAGACGGTGGGTTAAGATTTGAAGATGGCATCTCAGCACCAGGAAAATATGTAGAAATGAAAGCACATATGGATACTATCGTTTTAATATCGAATTGCCCTCAGTTAAACAACCCATGTAACGGGTATGATCCTACGCCGGTAGAAGTACTTATTTGGGATTAATGTTCACTTTTTAATTCTGGTCATAGAGACGACTCTTTGACTATTTTTTGTAACGGCAGGACGGCCTGCCCAACAAGAATGAAATTATCATGTTTACTAAAGTTCTTATTGCTAATCGGGGTGCAATTGCCACCAGAATAATTCGCACGCTTAAGAAGATGCACTGTCAATCAGTTGCTGTTTACAACGAAGCAGATGCAGATTCACTGCATGTACAACAGGCCGACGAAAGTTTTTCACTGGGTGAAGGCCGTGCTGCAGATACCTATTTAGATCAGGATAAGGTTTTTGAGATCATAGAGAAAACGGGTGCAGATGCAGTTCATCCAGGATATGGTTTTCTGAGTGAAAATTCAGAATTTGTTGAGCGCTGTGAGGCAAAAGGTATTGCCTTTATTGGCCCAACAACAGCTCAAATGTCTGCCTTTGGATTAAAGCATACAGCACGCCTATTAGCCGAAGAGAACAACATCCCTTTATTACCAGGAACAGACTTACTTAATGATGTTAAACAAGCACTGAAAGAAGCAGAGAATATCGGTTACCCTGTTATGCTGAAAAGTACTGCAGGCGGCGGAGGGATTGGCATGCAGCTTTGTTGGAATAGCGCAGAGCTGGAAAAATCTTATGATTCGGTGTGTCGGCTCGGCGAAAGTAACTTTTCCAATAGTGGCGTTTTTCTTGAAAAGTTTATTGAATACGCTCGCCATATTGAAGTGCAAATATTCGGTGACGGTAAAGGAAAAGCAATCGCATTAGGCGAACGTGATTGCTCAACGCAACGTCGTAATCAAAAAGTGATTGAAGAAACACCCGCGCCGAATATTTCAGAATCAGTCAGGCAAGAATTACTCAATACCGCCATTCGTTTAGTTGAAGCGGTTAACTATCGTAATGCGGGTACGGTTGAGTTTGTCTATGATCAAAAATCAGATCAATTTTATTTTCTGGAAGTGAACACGCGTTTACAGGTTGAGCATGGTGTTACTGAGCAGGTATTCAATGTTGACCTGGTTGAGTGGATGATAAAGCTTGCAGCAAATGAACTGGATGAACTTGACAGCTTATCTGAAAATTTAACAGCTCATGGTCATGCAATTCAGGCGCGCATTTATGCGGAAGATCCGAATAAAGATTTTCAACCAAGCGCCGGTTTACTTAGTGAAATTGTTTTTCCAGAGAAAAAAAATTTACGAATTGATCACTGGTTAGAAACAGGAATTGAAGTGCCATCCTTGTTTGATCCCATGCTGGCTAAAGTTATTGTTAAAACAAATAATCGCGCAGATGCAATTAAGCAACTTGATGCAGCGTTAGCAGAAACAACACTTTATGGTATAGAAACAAACAAAGAGTATGTACGTGAAATTTTGAACACTGAAATTTTCAGGAAAGGTGAAATTTTTACACGTTACCTGAATGATTTTAAAACGCAACCCTGTACAGTTGATGTTATTAATGCAGGCACATTAACCACGATTCAGGATTATCCGGCTCGGCAGGGTTACTGGAACATCGGTGTGCCGCCATCAGGCCCCTTTGATCAGTACTCATTTAATCTGGGTAACCGCTTACTAAATAATCCACAAAATGCAGCCGGTTTGGAGATCACATTAAACGGGCCGACCCTGCGTTTTAATCTTGATACACAAATTGTGCTTAGTGGTGCAGAGATGGACGCGCATCTTGATGATGTCGCAATAAACTTCTGGCAGGTGACGGATATCAAGGCAGGTCAAACATTAAAACTTGGCAAAGTATTATCAGCAGGTACGCGTGCCTACTTATTAATTAAAGACGGTTTTAATTGCCCTGATTATCTTGGCTCAAAATCAACTTTTACATTGGGTCAGTTTGGCGGACATGCAGGAAGAGCCATTAGGTCGGGAGATGTTATACATTTTAATGCGCCGAATGAAAGAGAAGAGAGCAAAGAGTTACCTGCTACATTAAAACCAAAAATCACAAATGAATGGGAAATACGCGTAATTTACGGCCCACACGGCGCACCGGATTTTTTTACTGAGGATGATATTCGTGTGTTTTTTGATGCGCACTGGGAGGTGCATTACAACTCCAGTCGCACCGGAGTTCGGCTCCTCGGACCAAAACCGGAGTGGGCAAGAAGTGATGGCGGTGAAGCAGGTATGCATCCGTCAAACATTCATGATAATGCTTATGCAATTGGCACTATAGATTTCACCGGTGATATGCCGGTTATTCTGGGTCCCGATGGCCCATCACTGGGTGGTTTCGTTTGTCCGGCGACAACGATAACAGCCGATCTTTGGAAGATAGGGCAGTTAAAAGCAGGTGATAAAGTGCAATTTATGCCTGTGACAATTGAGGAGGCCGTTGTTCTTGAAAAAGCGCAAATAGATTCGCTAACTCAGTTATCTGATATTAAATATGCAGAGACGCTAAAGCATTCATCACCATCAACACCAATAATTAAAACAACGGACGAAAATCAATTCGGCGTAAGGGTTGTCTATCGTCCGTCAGGTGATAAATATTTACTCGTCGAATTCGGTGAACTAATGCTGGATATTGAACTGCGTTTTCGCGTTCATGCTTTGATGCTGTCTTTGCAGGCTGATACCCCTAAAGGTGTGCTTGAATTAACACCGGGCATCCGTTCATTACAAGTTCATTATGATAGTCAACTTATTTCTGTTAAGCAGTTAATTGGTGTACTGGATAAACAAATAGCAGCATTAAAACATATAGATGATCTGGAAGTACCTGCCCGTATTGTACATATTCCATTAAGTTGGAATGATAATGCATGCCAGCTTGCGATAGATAAATACATGCAGTCTGTACGAAAAGATGCGCCCTGGTGCCCAAGCAATATTGAATTTATTCGCCGTATTAATGGCCTTGAAGATATTCAGCAAGTTAAAGATATTGTTTTTGATGCGAGTTATTTAGTGATGGGATTGGGAGATGTTTATTTGGGTGCACCTGTAGCGACCCCTATGGATCCACGACACCGCCTCGTGACGACAAAGTATAATCCGGCACGAACATGGACAGCTGAAAATTCAGTAGGTATCGGGGGCTCGTATATGTGTGTGTATGGTATGGAAGGACCGGGCGGCTATCAGTTTGTTGGTCGTACTTTACAAATGTGGAATCGTTATCATAAAACGAAAGAATTCACTCAGCCCTGGTTATTGCGTTTTTTTGATCAGATAAAATTTTATGAAGTGACAGCAGATGAATTAAAAAATATTCGTCATGATTTTCCCAAAGGTCGGTATGGTATAAAAATAGAAGATACACGCTTTAAGCTAAAAGAGTATCTTGGATTTTTAAACGAGAATAGGGCAGATATAAAGCAGTTTACAGATAAGCGTGAAAAGGCATTTGCTGAAGAATTACAACGCTGGATAGAATCAGGGCAGATTAATTTTGAATCTGATCAAAATATTGTCAGCGATACGGGAAAAGAAGAAACGCTGCCTGAAAATTGCTTTGCAATTGAAAGCCCGGTAACAGGAAGTGTATGGAAAATGCTGGTTGCTCAGGGTGATCGTGTGCAGAAAGGTCAGCCAATAATAATACTTGAATCTATGAAAATGGAAATAGAAATCGTAGCACCTGATTCAGGAACGGTTTATGCAATTAATCGTGACGAAGGGAAACAGGTTAATGCTGGTCAGCCATTATTAATTTTACAAGAGTTTGAATAAGAGAAATCATTATGAATTTAAATATTGGTTATTTACTTGAATCCTATAAAAATAAATTACTTACGCCAGAAAAAGTCGTTGATGATATTTTAAAGCGCAATGAGGAGTTTCCTCATTATAATATATGGATCCATCTGCTCAGTCCTGATGAGCTACAACCATACTTAAATAATCTGAAAAATAAGAACATTGATGATTTACCATTATATGGTATTCCTTTTGCAATAAAAGATAATATTGACCTTGCGGGTATTCCAACGACGGCTGCATGTGTGGATTTTAAACATATACCTGAAAATTCAGCTTTTGTTGTTCAACAGTTAATCAATGCTGGAGCAATTCCAATAGGCAAAACAAATATGGATCAGTTTGCAACCGGTCTGGTTGGGACGCGTTCGCCTGAGCCATGGGGTGCATGTAAAAATTCATTTAATCAGGATTATATTTCTGGCGGATCAAGTTCGGGTTCATCTGTTTCGGTTGCGCTTGGCTTAGCCAGTTTTTCTTTGGGAACGGACACAGCCGGTTCGGGGCGTGTACCTGCCTCGTTTAACAATCTTATCGGATTAAAACCCTCCATAGGATTATTGAGCATGACAGGTGTATTACCTGCTTGCCGCAGTCTTGATTGCGTCAGTATTTTTGCTTTAACAACGGATGATGCTAATAAAGTCTTCGAGCAAGCTGCGGTTTATGATAGTAAAGATCAGTATGCACGAAAAATATCGTTTGATAACAATATAAGACAATATGGGTTACCAAATGGAACCTTTTCTTTTGCAGTACCTAAACCGGAGCAACTTGAATTTTTTGCGAATAACTCTGCAAAAACTCTTTTTGAAGATAGCATTAAGAAAATGGAAAGTCTGGGCGGGATAAAGCAAGAGATCGATTTCACAATATTTATTAATGCAGCAAAATTACTCTATGAAGGTCCCTGGGTTGCCGAACGATATGTTGCAATAGAGTCATTGATTAGCAAAAAACCTGAAGCATTATTACCAGTAATTAATACCATTATTGGTAGTGCTGAAGATAAACTGGCGACGGATGTCTTTAAAGCAGAATATCAAATGCAGGTTTATCGTACCAAGGCAAAAGAGATACTCTCACAGTTTGATTTCCTTTTGACGCCGACAGCCGGAACAATTTATAGCATTGATGAAGTTAATGCTGATCCGATTAAATTAAATAGCAATTTAGGTTATTACACAAACTATATGAATTTATTAGATTGCGCCTGTGTTGCAGTACCTGCCGGCTATCTCGCCAATGGATTACCCTGGGGAGTGAGTTTAGTTAGTACAGCTATGCAGGATCGCAAATTATTATCTTATGCAAATAAATGGCAGCAACTTAATCAACTAAAGCCAGGGAATCTTGAAAATATATTACCGGCCACAGGCGCCGGCCCGATTAGTTTTTCAGAAACGATTCCGGTTATAGTTTGCGGTGCTCATTTAGGCGGGTTAGCTTTGAACTGGCAGCTCTCTGAACGAGGGGCACAGCTGGAAGAAAAAACTCAATCTGCAAAGTCATATCGAATGTATGTTATAGAGGGTGCAATAGAACGCCCAGGAATGATTCGTGATGAAACGGCGGGCAGCGCAATTGATATCGAGATCTGGCAAATAGCAAAATCAGAGTTTGGTAGCTTTGTCGCCGCTATTCCGGCTCCTTTAGGAATAGGACAAGTAGAAACTGCTGATGGTAGATGGTTACCTGGCTTTATTTGCGAAGGCTACGTTGTAGAGGGTGCGCGGGAGATTACTCATTTAGGCGGGTGGCGAGCATATATTCAGGAAAGGTAGTGCAACTACGGTTTGTTTTGTGATTTTTAGCTCTAAAACCACGCGCACCAAAACGGTGCGTATAAATTACCGACATATTATCTAATTTATTGTTTAATATGATGTTTTTATGTTGGCTTGGCTTGTGCATACTGCGCGCTATATCAATAAATTATCGTTTTAAAAACTTAAAGGGTCATACGGAATGGATTTTACTGGCTGGGGAATATTTGTTCTTGCTTTTGGTGCCGGGTTATTACACGCGCTTGATGCCGATCATGTAATGGCCGTTACTGCAATGTCAGCAAAAAAGATGAGGATACGCGCCATTGTGAGTTTGTGTTTGAAATGGTCATTAGGTCATGGTGCTGTTATTTTTTTTGTCGGTGCAAGTATTCTTATTTTTGGTTTTAGCCTGCCTGACGCACTAAGTCATTATGCTGAAAAAGCTGTGGCTATTTTATTGCTTGTATTAGGTGGATGGATTTTATGGGATTTATACCGATCTCGTGTACATTTTCATTTTCATGAACATCATGGATCAGCCAGCCATGCTCATTGGCATATTAAAGAAACTGAAACAAATAATGCAGAGTTATCTATTGAACATAAACACGGGCACCGTGCTGTGATGGTGGGTGTATTACATGGTCTGGCCGGGTTAGCGCCATTGCTTGCACTTGTGCCAATTGCAAAGCAACCTGTTTGGCTTGCGATTACGTATTTATTAATATTTTGTTTAGGTGTTTTTTTATCAATGCTTATTTTTGGCGGCGTCTTGGGTAAAGTAATAGAGGGAATACAAAAATATAGTGTGCTTTCGATTAATTTAATCAGAGGGCTGGTTGGCATCTCCTCAATTTCATTGGGGCTGGTTTGGCTTGCATAAAAGCATGACAGGTATTGCTGAAAAAATTGAACGGCGCTGGTTGGCAGAATTAAAGCTCGGTTTTGAGTTTGATGGTCGACGTACTATTTTAAGTGAGCGTAAACATATTGGGCCGCTCATTATACAGAAACCTTTTTATCCGGAAGGTGAGGTTTGTCATATTTACCTCATTCACCCTCCTGGCGGTATTGTCGGTGGCGATGAATTAAATTTAACAATAAGCCTGGACGATAACGCACATGCTTTAATCACAACACCTGCAGCCACGAAGTTTTATCGTGGCAATGGTTATGAGGCGAAACAGGTACAAAAGATAGAAGTACGCGCTGGCTGTAAAATGGAGTGGTTACCGCAAGAAACGATTTTCTTTTCAGGCTGTGAAGCAAAAACAAAAACAATTATTAATTTGCAAGACGGTGCGCAATTCATCGGTTGGGAGATTCTTTGTTTAGGTCGCCCCGCAAGTAAAGAAAAATTTGAGCAGGGGTTTTGTCGCCAGATGATTGAAGTATGGCGCGATAAAGAACCTGTTGTGATTGAGCGCAGTTTTTTACAGGGTGGCGATGAATTGTTAGATAGCAGTTGGGGTATGCAAAGCTTTAGCGTGATGGGAACGATGTTGGTAATCAACGCAAATGAAACCATACTTGAAGCGGTACGTAATAACATAGAAGAACAAAATTTAGATAACAAAAAAATAAAATTGAGCAGTACATTAATTAAAGATGTGCTTATTTGCAGAGTATTAGCGAATCAGGCAGAAGCTGCACGCGAAAGTTTTATTGCAATCTGGAAAGCGTTACGTTTACAGGTTATGCAACGCCCCGCTGTCGCACCGAGAATCTGGTTTACATGACTTAAAATTTAAAGGATGTATGTTATGGATCTTACACCAAGAGAAAAAGACAAATTACTTTTATATACCGCTGCGATTGTTGCGCGGGACAGAAAACAACGCGGCGTAAAATTAAATTATCCGGAAGCGATTGCACTTATATCATCAGAAATTGTAGAAGGTGCACGCGAGGGAAAAAGTGTTGCCGAATTAATGAGCTACGGCACAACACTATTAAAGCGTAATGAAGTAATGGAGGGTATTCCCGAAATGATTCATGACGTGCAAGTAGAAGCGACCTTCCCTGATGGTACGAAGCTTGTCACTGTGCATAATCCAATCCAATAATACAGGAGAGCAAAGATGATACCCGGTGAATATGTTATTGAGAAAGGTGAGTTGACTTTGAATGCTGGCCGTAAAACGTTAGAAATGAAGGTGGCAAATACAGGTGACCGCCCTATTCAGGTAGGTTCACATTATCATTTTTATGAAACTAATCTGGCACTGAAGTTTGAGCGTGAAGTAACTCGTGGTTTCAGATTAAACATTGCCGCAGGCACAGCAATTCGATTTGAACCTGGACAGACCAGAACAGTTGAACTAGTTGAATATGTGGGAGACAAAAAAGTGTATGGCTTTCGTGGCGATATTATGGGTGCGTTGTAAGGTGTTAATGTATTAAAAAAAGTTAACGGAGTATTCAAATGGTAACAATTAATCGGCAAGCCTATGCAGAGATGTTTGGACCGACGACAGGAGATCGTGTTCGGTTAGGTGATACAGAGTTGTTTATTGAAGTAGAAAAAGATTACACCACTTATGGTGATGAAGTTAAATTTGGTGGTGGTAAGGTTATTCGTGATGGCATGGGGCAGAGCCAGCGTTGCGCAGCTGACGTGGTAGATACAGTGATTACGAATGCGTTAATTGTAGATCATTGGGGTATTGTTAAAGCTGACGTTGGTATAAAAGATGGCCGTATTTTTGCTATCGGTAAAGCAGGTAATCCTGATGTACAGGATAATGTTAATATTGTGATTGGTCCATCGACAGAAGCAATTGCCGGTGAAGGTCAAATTCTTACTGCAGGTGGTGTTGATTCTCATATTCATTTTATCTGTCCGCAACAAGTTGAAGAAGCACTGATGTCAGGTGTCACCACAATGTTGGGTGGTGGTACGGGACCGGCAACCGGAACGAATGCAACAACCTGCACACCGGGGCCATGGAATATACACCGCATGTTACAAGCCGTTGAAGATCTTCCGATGAATATCGGTTTCCTAGGTAAAGGTAATGCCAGCTTACCTTTGCCTTTAGAAGAGCAAGTTGCTGCAGGTGTAATGGGCTTAAAACTTCATGAAGACTGGGGAACGACTCCTGCCGCAATTGATAATTGTTTATCTGTTGCTGAAAAAGAAGACATACAGGTAGCAATTCATACTGATACGTTAAATGAGTCTGGTTTTGTTGAAGATACATTAGCTGCGTTTAAAGGTCGGGCTATTCATACCTATCATACAGAAGGTGCGGGCGGTGGACATGCTCCGGATATAATCAAAGCCTGTGGTGAAGATTATGTTTTACCCTCAAGCACGAATCCGACGCGACCTTATACAGTTAATACCATTGATGAACATTTAGACATGTTAATGGTTTGTCATCATCTTGATCCTAATATTCCGGAAGATGTAGCGTTTGCAGAGTCGCGAATTCGTAAAGAAACCATTGCGGCGGAAGACATTTTACATGACCTGGGTGCGTTCTCGATGATTGCTTCTGATTCGCAAGCTATGGGTCGTGTGGGTGAAGTGATTATTCGCACCTGGCAGACTGCACATAAAATGAAAATACAACGTGGCGCATTAGATTCTGATAGTGATCGAAATGATAATAATCGCGTAAAACGTTATATTGCGAAATATACAATGAATCCGGCAATCACTCACGGTATCTCGCATGAGGTGGGTTCGATAGAAGTGGGTAAGTTAGCGGATTTGGTGTTATGGAAGCCGGCATTTTTTGCTACAAAACCGTCATTAATTATAAAGGGCGGAATGATTGCTGCTGCACCAATGGGTGATCCCAACGCCTCTATTCCAACACCGCAGCCAGTACACTATCGAATGATGTTTGGCGCAATAGGTGGAGCTGTTTCACAAACCTGTATGACTTTTGTTTCGCAGACAGCATTAGATGCAGGAATTAAAGAAAAATTAGGATTAAAAAAACACATTGTGGCGGTTAAAAATACGCGGTCAGTTCGCAAAAAAGATATGCTGTTAAACACTTACCAACCAACAATAGATGTTAACTCACAAACCTATGAAGTACGTGCCGACGGTATGTTACTCACTTGTGAACCGGCTAATGTGCTGCCCTTAGCGCAGCGCTATTTTATGTTTTAAAAAATTTGAGAATAAATATGGTTTTAAAAATATATGAACGTTTAGACGTTCAAAATGATGATGCCTCCATTGCAGAAAATGAAGCGACTTTAACACTGCCTTTTGAATTACGGCAAAAAAGCCGGTTAAAAGCGACTTTAGACAATTGTACCGAAGTGGGGTTAATGTTGCCGCGTGGAGGTTTGTTACGTGGTGGTGATTTATTACGCGCAGAAGATGGAACAGTCGTTAAAGTTATCGCTGCAAACGAATCAGTAAGCAAAGTGACACATGATGATCCTTTGATGCGGGCACGTGCTTGTTATCACCTGGG
>Ga0316207_10001951_pt1 | contig 22984 bp, 16 predicted proteins | sample 6weekpyrite_MG_FD_204943 | JGI IMG/M metagenome (GOLD analysis project Ga0316207, IMG submission 204943) | Microbial mat bacterial communities from mineral coupon in-situ incubated in ocean water Damariscotta River, Maine, United States -... | ecosystem: Environmental > Aquatic > Marine >...
AAACTAACGCATGCTCAAGTTTAACATTGCGGGTTAACCACCATGCCATAATAGGCAAAGCAATCAACACCACAGGTACACCTATTTTCATCCATGCAAGAAAACCAAACTCTTTACCTGTTTGTTCCTCATAAATGCCAGCAAAAATAACATTAGGTGGCGTGCCAATAAGCGTACCTAAGCCGCCAACACTGGATGCATAAGCAATACCTAAGATCAGTGCCACTTTCAGATTTTTATTATCTACATGACTTAAAATCGCCAGTGCCATTGGCAACATAATTAAGGTGGTTGCGGTATTTGAAATCCACATACTTAAAAAACCTGCTGCTAACATAAAACCAAAAACTAAACGTCGACCACTTGAAACGCCTACTAAACGAATCATATAAACCGCCAGTCGTTCATGAGCACCGCTTTTTTCTAGGGATTTAGACAGCATAAAGGCGCCCATCAACAGCAAAATTACGTGGCTGCCTAAAGCCGATGCCACTGCTTTATGATCTAAAATACCGAACAAAGGCAACAAAGCAAAAGGCACTAACGACGTAGCAGGAATAGGAATAGCTTCGCTAACCCACCAAATAACGGTTAGTAAAGTAATAGCGGCGGCAATAGCAGGCTTGTCAGCAACTGACAGCGCGCCAAGGATAAAATAAAAGGCAAGCGCCAGTAATGGTCCAATAAGGATAAAGTGTGATCTGGCTATTTTCATTTTTGTTTTTATCCGAATTTAGGTAGTAAGTCGGTTTCCAATGGCATGAAAATATCATCAATTACAAAGCTAATCTACAAAGTAAAATTAATAAATATACATTTGAATGATATCTAAAGAGGAAAACCTTCTAAATATAAATTGTTACAAATGCAAAACATAATAATAACAAAATTTACCCAAAGCTTACCTCGCAATCAAAGACAATAAAAAAACATTGAATAACAATAATATAGAATGATTGTAGCGATTTTTCTTTCTAAGAAAATTAATTTAATAAAGATATTTGTAATAAATACTCACATTATTAAGCTTTGCTCAATGAAAGGATTCGTTAAAATTTGGTTCAACAGATTCTAGCTTAAACGTTAACCAAGGATGTTATATGTATAATTTAAAAATAGTATTTACCATTATTCTATTGTTTTTTTCTCAATCAGTTTTAGCTGATTGGGTTCCTTTTAAAATGAAAAATAACAAAATCACTTTTAACATTGAAATTAATGGTGAAAAAGCTGTCGCTGTTCTCGATGCAGGCATACCAACCCGTGATTCAAGTAACAGTGATATTAACTTAAATATGATCAGTCAAAAATTTGTGAATAAACATCAAGGTGTCTTTAAAGATTTAGGCAAAGCAAGATCTCGAAGCGCACATAAAATTAGAGTTGAAGGTGTTAATGGTAGCTTTTTAGCGCAAATTTATAACAATGTCCCCGTTAAAGTCTTTGGCATGGATTTTTCTCTTGATCATACTGTGGCAGGGAACTTAGTTGATGCAGACTTATTGTTAGGATCTCACTTTTTTGAGAATAATATTTTGCACATTGATTTTCCCAACTCAAGACTACAAGTTTTTCCGAGAAAATCTATTGACATGAATAAATTTGCCAACGTGCCGATGAAAAAAGAACGTGGCACTGGCTCACCTGCGATTAAAACTAAATTAAATGGCGAGAAAGTATGGCTAACCTTGGATATTGGCAACAGTGACTCAATTTATGTGAAACGTAGCTTAGTAATTGATGAAGAGTGGATTACAGATACAACTAAGATAAAGAAGTCTACAATTATAGGTCTTGTCAAAACCATTAATAGTGAAATAATTACCGTTGATGATTTTAAAATAGGACCTTTTGAAATGGAAGATGTTGCTGTTCATTTTCCTGCTGATGGTGAAAAAAGTAATATCGGCAAAACTAGAAAAGAGCAAGCCACTGACAAAAATAGTCGCATCAGTCGTGGCATCAATACCAAGGGGACCATTGGACTTGATATCTTAAAAAACTTTATTGTTACTATCGACTTCTATGATTACAAAATGCATATCACAACACCTTAACTATTAATAACAATAATTAAGCCTTAAGCCCTCTTGCAAGTTCAGCAATAACAAGAGGGCTCTAACAAGGTCATTTAAGTAGCAATTTCAGCGTAAAAGTACTAACTAAGTTGTGCAATCAATTCCCTTGAGTTTCCTGTTATGGCATAATATTTGGCTGTAATTTTTGCGTATTGGTATCAAGGTAAAATGAGAAACATAGAAGTCAGGGGAGCGCGTACCCATAACCTTAAAGACATATCTTTAACAATTCCCCGCGACAAATTAGTGGTTATTACTGGTCTTTCTGGCTCTGGAAAATCATCTCTAGCCTTCGACACCTTATACGCAGAAGGTCAACGTCGTTACGTTGAATCGCTCTCAGCTTATGCGCGCCAGTTTTTATCATTAATGGAAAAGCCAGATGTTGATCACATCGAAGGTTTGTCTCCGGCTATCTCTATTGAGCAAAAGTCAACTTCGCATAACCCACGCTCAACTGTGGGTACAATCACCGAAATTTACGATTATTTACGTCTGCTTTATGCCCGCGTTGGTGAACCACGTTGTCCAACTCATAAACAACCACTAGCAGCGCAAACGGTTTCGCAAATGGTTGATAATGTTTTAGCGCTGGAAGAAGGCACTAAAGTAATGTTGTTGGCGCCAGTGCTGCAAAACCGTAAAGGTGAGCACATAAAACTTTTAGATAATTTAGCCGCGCAAGGCTTTATTCGCGCCCGTATTGACGGAGATGTGTGTGATTTGTCTGATCCACCAGCATTAGAGCTTCATAAAAAACATACTATTGAAGTGGTTGTAGATCGTTTAAAAGTGCGCCCCGATATTCAATTACGTTTGTCTGAGTCTTTCGAAACCACACTAGGCTTAACCGCTGGCACAGCAAAAATAGCCTTTATGGACGAACCAGAGCGAGAAGAATTATTATTCTCAGCTAACTTCGCCTGTCCACATTGTGGTTATAGCATGCAAGAATTAGAGCCACGATTGTTTTCATTTAACAACCCTGCCGGTGCCTGTCAAACCTGTGACGGTTTAGGTATAGAACAATTCTTTGATAGCAGTCGCATTATTGCTAATGAAGAGCTAAGTCTTGCTGGTGGTGCAGTACGTGGTTGGGACAAACGTAATTTTTACTATTTTCAAATGCTGCAAGCCTTAAGCGAGCACTATAAATTTGCTGTCGACAAGCCCTTTAAAGACTTGTCTGATGAAGCGCGGCAAGTAGTGCTTTATGGTAGCGGCACACAAGAAATAGAATTTAAATACATGAACGATCGCGGCGATGTGGTGTTACGCAAGCACCCGTTTGAAGGCATAGTCAATAATATGCAACGCCGTTACAAAGAAACGGAGTCTAATGCGGTACGTGAAGAGTTAGCCAAGTATTTAAATAGCCATCATTGCCCTGATTGTAATGGTAGTCGCTTACGCCTTGAAGCACGTAATGTTTTCATCGCCGACACCCCTTTACCTATAGTAGCTGAATACGCCATTGCCGATGCACTTGAATTTTTTCAAGGACTAGAATTAACAGGGCAAAAAGCGCAAGTTGCTGAAAAAATATTAAAAGAAATTAACGAACGCTTAGGCTTTTTAGTCAACGTTGGTTTGAATTATTTGAATTTATCGCGTGGTGCTAACACACTTTCTGGTGGTGAAGCTCAGCGTATTCGCCTTGCTAGCCAAATAGGCGCAGGTTTAGTGGGTGTAATGTATGTGCTCGACGAGCCTTCAATTGGTTTACATCAGCGAGACAACGAGCGTTTACTGAAAACCTTGATCCACCTTCGAGATTTAGGTAATACCGTGATTGTGGTTGAACATGACGAAGACGCTATTCGCGCCGCCGATTTTGTTATTGATATTGGCCCCGGCGCTGGTGTGCATGGCGGTGAGATCATTGCTCAAGGTACTGTTGATGATATCTTAACGTGTAAGGACTCACTTACCGGAAAGTACCTATCAGGCGTAGAAGAAATCGAAATACCTAAAAAACGTCATCCTTTTGATAAAAAGAATGTCGTTGAATTAAAAGGCGCTAGTGGCAATAACTTAAAGGACGTTGATTTGGTTATCCCCAATGGCTTAATGACTTGTATTACCGGAGTTTCTGGCTCAGGAAAATCAACGTTAATTAACGATACGCTATACAAACTCGCTCATATTGAACTTAATGGCGCTACCGTTGATGAACCAGCACCTTATACATCAATTTCAGGATTAGAGCACCTTGATAAAGTTATTGATATTGACCAAAGTCCTATCGGCAGAACGCCACGCTCAAACCCTGCAACTTATACCGGAATATTTACCGCTATTCGTGATATTTTTGCCGCCACGCAAGAGTCACGATCGCGCGGTTATAAGCCGGGACGTTTTAGTTTCAACGTAAAAGGTGGACGCTGTGAAGCTTGCCAAGGTGATGGTTTAATCAAGGTAGAAATGCACTTTTTGCCGGATGTTTACGTGCCTTGTGATGTTTGTAAATCTAAACGTTATAACCGTGAAACTTTAGAGGTTTTGTACAAAGGCAAAAACATTCATGAAACCTTGGATATGACCATTGAAGATGCGTTTGAGTTTTTTAATGCTATTCCTGCGGTAAAACGTAAGTTACAAACTTTACTTGATGTCGGTTTAGGTTATATCAAGCTTGGGCAATCTGCGACTACACTTTCAGGCGGTGAAGCGCAGCGCGTTAAATTGTCAAAAGAATTATCGAAACGCGACACCGGTAAAACCTTATACATTTTAGATGAACCCACCACAGGCTTGCATTTTCATGATATTAAACAGTTATTGCACGTGATTCATCGCCTGCGCGATCACGGTAATACTATTGTTGTAATTGAACATAACTTAGATGTTATAAAAACCGCTGACTGGATTATCGATTTAGGTCCAGAAGGTGGCTCAGGCGGTGGCGAAATACTAGTAACTGGCACGCCAGAAGATGTGGCGCTGCATAAAACCTCGCATACGTCGAGGTTTTTAAAGCCATTGTTGAATTAAATAGACAAGAGCATTAGAAAACAATAGTAGGGAAACAAAGCATGGTAACAGTCTCAAACTCAACAAGACTAACCTTTCGACTAATGGGGCAAGATGATGCTCAAGCACTATGGGAGTTAGATCAAGACCCAGAAGTTATGCGTTTTATTAATGGCGGTGAGCCTCATAGTATGGAGTTGATTAAAGAGGATTACCTTCCTCGGTTAAAAGCTTACACTAATGCCGCTGAAGGCTGGGGACTTTGGCAAGTGTCTAACAAAGTAACTCAAGAATATCTGGGTTGGGTATTAGTTCGACCAATGGATTTTTTTAGCGATACTCCAAACTTTGACGATTTAGAGCTAGGATGGCGATTTTTCAAGAAGTCATGGGGTAAAGGCTACGCCACAGAAGCAGCAATAGCCATTAAAGATGCCATTGCTGAGCAAGCTGAAGTGGGCTTTGTGTCAGCGCTAGCCATAGAAGATAATAGTGCTTCTATTAGCGTTATGAAAAAAATGGGCATGACTTTTATCAAAAGATATATGCACAAAGACCCTAGCGGTGACTTTATGGCTGTGCACTACCAAATGGCTGTGCACTACCAAATGGCTGTAAAATAGCTTATTCTATTTATTCAATAAAAAATAAAAAAGAATTAAGCTACTGAAAAATATAACTAACACACCACAACATTCAAATAATTTAGTCTATGTGCTCGCTTTTATTAGCGGCTTTTGCATCATGGGTATCGAGCTTTTAGGCGGTAGAATACTAGCGCCATTTTTTGGTAGCTCTGTCCATATTTGGGGCAGTATTATTACTGTTTTTATGCTGAGTTTATCGTTAGGTTATTTACTTGGCGGCAAGCTATCAACGCGCTCACCGTCCTTAAAAATCTACGGCTTTATTTTTATCATTGCCGCAATTACCATTTTACCTATTGCTTTGTTTAGTCAGTGGTTAATGGAAGCAATATTTATCAGTATTGAGGATGCACGTTTTGGCTCTTTGGTTGCGTCAATAGCGTTGTTTTTTATTCCTACCGTTATTCTCGGTATGTTGTCACCCTATTCGGTGCGTTTGTTAGTGAAACGCTCTAATGAAAGCGGACAAATTGCAGGTAAACTCTACTTTATCTCAACCTTAGGTAGCGCCCTGGGTACTATAATAACGTCATTTTACTTAATATTATTATTCGACATTAATGTTATTATTTATAGTTTTAGTGGCTTGCTTGCTAGCTTAGGTATACTGGCAATTTTCATTCATAAAGCGCGTCTTCAGTATAAAGCGGAGCTTAGTCATGTGTAAGCTTATCGCGGTATTATTATTGCTTTTATCACTGCCTGTCAGCTATGTTCAAGCAAAAGTTATTCATAACGAGCGTTCGTTATATCGCAATATTCTGGTTGAAGATGAAGGCGATTTGCGCTGTTTAAAATTCAATGTTAAAAGCACAAAAACCCAACAAAGTTGTTACTCAAAAAGCCAACCACAACAACTTGTGTTTAATTACACTAAATTAATGATGGCGAGTTTATTATTTAACGTTGAACCAAAGCGTATATTAATTATTGGCTTAGGTGGTGGAACTATGTCAAACACCTTGGCTCAGCTTTATCCGCAAAGCCAAATAGATAACGTTGAAATAGATCCTGCGGTCATTAAAGTCGCCCGTGATTATTTTGGTTTCCATGAAAACGATAATATTAAAACCTTTACTCAAGATGGGCGTATTTTTATCAAAAGAGCGCTGTTAAAAAATCAGCGTTACGATTGGATAATACTTGATGCCTTCAATGGTGACTATATTCCGGAGCATTTGTTAACAAAAGAGTTTTTACAAGAAGCGAAAGCATTACTGAGCGATAACGGCATACTTAGCTCAAACACTTTTTCGCAAAGCAAACTATATGCTCATGAGTCTGCTACTTATAAAGCGGTATTTGGTGATTTTTATCAAGTAAGCAATAGAGTTAATGCCAACCGCATTATTATCACCAGTAAAAATGGCTTTACTGATAACCCTATTGATCCAAAAAAACATAATGAACTCGCTGAAAAACTAGCTGATTATGGCGTAAACATTAAGTTTATTTACCGTAGTATGGTTTACACAAAGAAAGTACAGAACTGGTCAGATAACGCCCGCATTTTAACGGATCAATTTTCTCCCGCTAACTTATTAAACACTAACGAATAACATTTTTGAGCGAAAATTAGCCTAAGGTCTAATTGGTATATTTTGTCGACACTTTTATAGTGGCAATACAAATGACAACTAATTAGAGGCCGCTCATGAATTTCAATCAACAACATAACAAAGCAGAAGTATCACCAGAAGCTTATTGGAGCGAACAAGCTAACCTTGTTGCTTGGCATCAAGAACCAAACACAGTATTGTCGACAAATAGTAACAATTGGAGTGATTGGTTTGCAGATGGTCAGCTAAATAGCAGCTATCTGGCTTTAGATTATCATGTTGAGCAAGGTCGTGGTGAGCAAGTAGCACTTATTTATGACTCACCTGTGAGTAACAGCAAACAATCTTTTACTTACCTTGAACTTACCGAGCTAGTGGCAAAATTTGCTGATGTACTGCAAAAACAGCATGTAGAAAAAGGTGATCGTGTACTTATTTACATGCCGATGATCCCACAAGCCGCTATTGCTATGTTAGCTTGCGCCCGCATAGGCGCTGTGCATTCGGTAGTATTTGGTGGCTTTGCAGCAAAAGAGCTTGCGGTTCGTATAGATGATGCCCAGCCCAAGGTTATTGTTAGTGCTAGCTGCGGTATAGAAATCGAAAAAGTGATCCCTTATAAACCATTGCTTGATAACGCGATTGAAATAGCCCAACACCAACCCAGTCGTTGTATTATTTATCAACGAGAGCAGTTAACTGCCCAACTAAGCAGTGATCGCGATTATTGTTGGCAAGCATTAATCAATAATGCGCAACCAATAGCACCCGTTAGTCTTAAAAGTACTGATCCGCTTTATATTCTTTATACCTCAGGTACAACCGGAAAACCCAAAGGTGTGGTGCGCGATAATGGTGGCCATGCCGTTGCCATGCTGTACAGCATGAAAAATGTTTATGGCATGCAAACAGGCGATACTTTCTGGGCAGCCTCAGATGTCGGTTGGGTTGTGGGTCACTCTTATATTGTTTATGCACCTTTGATGGCGGGTTGCACTACAGTTTTATATGAAGGAAAACCAATAAGAACCCCTGATGCCGGTGCTTTTTGGCGGGTATGTGCAGAGTATAAAGTCAATGTATTATTTAGTGCGCCGACGGCCTTTCGTGCTATCGCCAAAGAAGACCCTAATGGTGAGTTAATCAATGATTATGATTTATCTCATTTAAAACGCTTATACCTTGCTGGCGAACGACTTGACCCAGCAACCTACCACTGGCTTCAAGAAAAAACTCAACTGCCAGTAATAGATCATTGGTGGCAAACTGAAACAGGCTGGGCAATTGCCAGCACGCCTTTCACTGATGAAAACTGCACTGAATTACAACCAACTAAAGCAGGTTCTGCTGGTTTTCCTGTACCCGGCTTTAACGTAGAAATACTCGATGCTCATGGCAAAACATTACCCACCAGTCAACAAGGTACGGTTGCCATAAAGTTACCTATGCCACCGGGCTGTTTAGCCGGTATTTATCAAGACGAGCAACGCTTCAAATCAAGTTACCTAGCCACCCACCCCGGCTATTATGTTACTGGTGACGGTGGCTATATTGATGACGATGGTTACTTGTTTATTATGGGTCGAACCGATGATGTTATTAATGTCGCCGGACATCGTTTATCTACAGGTGAAATGGAAGAAGTGTTATCGGCTCATTCTGCTATTGCTGAGTGTGCTGTTGTTGGCATTCACTGCCCACTAAAAGGCCAAGTACCTTTTGGCCTTGCGGTAATAAAAAATGGCGTTACAGAGAGTGATGATGAACTCACCCAAGAGTTAAAAAGCAAAATTCGTCTCGAAATAGGTGCTATCGCTTCATTAAAAGGTCTAATTGTTGTTGAACGTTTGCCCAAAACACGTTCTGGAAAAATTTTGCGTAAAACCTTGAGGCAAATGCTTGATGGTAAAGAAATTGATATTCCCTCAACCATTGATGATCCTCAAGTATTACAAGAGTTGTCCCCTAAATTAACAGGGGTTTCAGGTTAATAATATTGATAAATAATCATTTTATTGTAAGCTTAGAGAAGACGCTTAAAAACTAAACGATTGAGTGTCTTCTCTGTTTTTCCCTTTGGTACTAGCTAAATTTTACTGGTACTTGGCAATGTTAGGTGAGCAATGTATTACAATACGCAAACTTACACTAAGCTAAAAGAGCAACGAAAACACAAGTTGTTCCTTTATTCTATGCTGCTCGCCTTAGCACTCTTGCTCGTTAATATAGCGATGGACTATGTATTTACCAACCATATTCCCTTTAATGCGGTAATCACAATTTTCATTGTGGCGGCCTTTTTTTTAGTTAAATATTTTTGTTCATTTAAACAAGGGTTATACCGCGTTTTTTATCTGATATTTGTTATTGCCATTGTTGAAGCAATTATTCACTCACGCCCAGAGCATACTACTACAACCTATTGGGCATATTTAATTATTATTACTATTTTTACTTATGAAAACACAACCAAAAATGCATTAATTATAAATAGTTTAGCTTTTTTAAGTTTAGCCTCATTGTCTGTACTGAATTACTTATCAATTATTGAGCTACCTTACAGTCAATTTAACTATTTTAGTTTTTTGATGATCTATCTGGTACTTTCTGCTTTTGTTTATATTTTGGTAAAAAACTTTTCAGAATTAGAGGCTATTCTTCACCGACAATCAACAACACTACAAAATAATGTAGATGAATTACATCAAGTACAACAAAGTTTAATTGAAGCGGAAAAAATGGCGGCTTTAGGTGGATTAGTCGCCGGCATTTCTCATGAGATAAACACCCCACTAGGCATTGCATTAACGGCAATAACGCATAATCAAGACCTACTTATTAATACCGAAAAACAGCTAAATGAAAAAACCTTAAAGCAAAGTGCGCTGATCGAGTCTATTAAGTCTCAGCAACACGGATACCGTATTATTTTAAAAAATCTAGACCGAGCTAATAATTTAATCGGTCACTTTAAGCAAGTCGCGGTAGATCAAGCCTCGGAAAATTTACGAGAAATTCACATTTATGAATACATACAAGAAATTGTTGATTCCATGTATTCAGTACTTAGACAAAAAAACATTAAAATTCATTTTGATGGTAAAGAAAACATTAAAGTAAATACTTACCCCGGCCCTATTTATCAAATTATCAGTAACTTTATTAATAACTCGATACTACATGGCTTTGAACTACAAAAAGAGGGTAATATATTTATTTCTGTAGACGTTTCACCAGACAGGATTACACTCTCATATCGTGATGATGGCATTGGCATGAATGAAGAAATGTTAAAGAAAATTTACGAGCCTTTTGTCACTAGCAAGCGTAATCAAGGTGGCAGCGGTTTAGGTATGAATATCGTTTACAACTTGGTCACGCAAGTGTTAGAAGGCGACATAAATTGCCAATCAAAACTAGGTGAAGGCATTGAAATTATTATCTCTTTTCCAATCGCACTCGATAACGATGCTAATTTAGTTTGAGTTTAAACCCTGTCATTCTTGAGTTACAATAAGGCGGTTTTGCTTGATCCTGCTACGGCTTGGTTAATCTCATCCATTTCAGCTGGGGTTAAATCTCGCCACTGCCCTGACTTTAAGTTACCTAACTCAACACTCATAATACGTGAACGTTTGAGCTTTTTAACCTCATAATCTAAATATTCACACATACGACGAATTTGACGGTTCAAGCCTTGAGTTAAAATAATAGTAAAAACAAAACGACTTTTCATTCTGACAATACAGGGCTTAGTAATAGTGCCTAAAATGGGCACACCACGTGACATTCGCTCGATAAAGCGTTCACTAATAGGTTTGTCTACGGTCACAATATATTCTTTGTCGTGGGCATTTTCAGCGCGCAAAATTTTATTAACAATATCACCGTCACTGGTAAGAAAAATTAAACCTTCGGAAGGTTTGTCTAAACGACCAATGGGGAAAATACGTTCTTTATGATTAATGGCATCAATAATATTACCGCGTACATGTTTTTCGGTAGTACAAGTAATGCCAATAGGTTTGTTATAAGCAATGTAAATGCGATCAGACTTGTTACTAGCACTAGCTGCAATAGTTTTTCCGTCTACTTTGACCACATCACCCACCTGAACTTTAGTGCCAAGCTCAGGTACTTTATCGTTAATAGTAACGCGATTAGCTTCAATTAATTTATCAGCGCCACGGCGAGAACAAAATCCTGATTCACTGATGTATTTATTTAAGCGTTTTTCGGTAGTTGGCGTGTCAGACATAAAATCAATTGTGGTGCATTTAGTTTAAACAGTATTATACTTAAAACATTCGTTAATGTATCAAACATCTGTAATTCACTATGTTAATTTTTGCTCATCGCGGTGCCAGTGGAGTTGAGCCAGAAAACACTTTACGGGCAATTCAAGCTGCGCTAAATGCTCAAGTAGACGGGATTGAAGTAGATATTCATGAAGTAGACAACAAGCTTTTTGTTATTCATGATCGTTGGCTACACAGAACAACTACTGGCAATGGTCAAATATCTCACCATAATTATGCGCATTTGCGCTCTTTAGATGCGGGACTTGGCGAAACCATTCCAACGTTAGATGAGGTGCTATCTCTCATTGCAGGAAAATGTACCATCAACCTAGAGCTAAAAGGTGTTAAGAATTTAAGTTTGTTGTTCTCATATATTGATCTTGCCATCAAAACTAAAAAGCTATCAGTACATAATTTATTACTATCATCCTTTAATCATCGCTTACTTGCCAGTATTCATCAGCAAAGACCCGAATTTAGCATCGGTGCCCTAACCGCTTGTTATCCATTAGAATACGCAAAATTTGCTGAACAGTTAAAGGCATATTCAGTTCACCTTGATGTTGATTTTATTAGTGAACATTTTGTTGAAGATGCCCATAAACGGGGCTTAAAAGTATTTGTTTATACTGTAGATGAAATAGAAGACATTAATGCCATGAAAGCATTGGGAGTTGATGGTATATTTTCGAATTTTCCTACTAGAGCTAAAAGTCATCTTGCGCATTTAAACGTTAAAAAATGAGAAGATAATTAGAAAAAATATCGTGCCGAAAGCTGAACTTGCTTTTCCACTAAATCAACGGTTTGATTGGTATAAGCACGAGCGGGGCGATAACTATCAATATAGTTAAACTCTGCCGATAAAAACCAATTTTTGCTAAAACGATAACTATGGTTTAGCGTCATTGCTTGACCATCTTCATTATTATTATCTCCCCAAGTATTATCATTATCGGTCACTGAAAAGTCTTCGAGGCGAACAGTACTTTTATGTTTTTTATTGCCTGATTTATCACCCCAAGGAAAGTCTTGCCATTTATAAGTTAACGAAACAAAAGCGCTACGGTAGTCATTATTCACCACATCAACTTTTTGTTCACTTTGCATCAAGGTATCGCCAGATAAATATTGGGCAATTAATGATAAATTTTTTGAAAAGCGCCAACTAGCGCCTAAGTGATAAAAACGTGTACGCCAACCATATTGACCATTAACCACTTTGTAAGGTGTAGCCCTATTGTCATAATAACCTACCGCTATTTCACCTTTGCCATGTAACGACCATTCACCTCGAACATGATAACCAACACGGTCATCAAGTTCTATAAAGGGCTTTGATTTATCGGCTTGAGCAGCAAGTTTTCCTCCTTCATCGAGAGCAGGAAACCATGGAAAATCTCGCGCTTCACCCCACAGAGTTTGTCTGCTACTCATAGTCCAACCATGCCAAGCAAGTAAAGCGCCAGCAGGGTCGTTATTAATGAAGGCGGTTGCAGAAAAAGAAAGGTCATAGGCATCACCGTTCATTCTACCTAAACGAGTAACTTTAAATTCTGAGCCTAATACACGAATCTCTTCGCCTATCCATGTATTGACCATTGAGGAATTTAAGGTGTTTTTACTTGCCCATGCATAAGCATTGTTTTCGAGCGATATTTCAGGGTAAAAAATGCCACCTTTTACTTGCAGTCGATAACCTGAGGCATTGGGCAAACCTCGATATTTTACATAAGCTTCAGTAACACCCGCAGTACTATCTTCGTTATCAACAAAACTATTTAAAACACCCTGTGCGCTCAAACCATTTTGCCATTGTGCACTTAATTGAAGCCCTGCTTGGGCGATAGATAGTTGTTGGCCTTCACTTAACGCAAATTTTCCTTGGCCGCCAGCAATGTAGCCTTTTTTTAGTGAGTCAGTGGAGCTTGCTCTTATATCAAGCACACCATGAGCTTGAAACTCTACCGCTTCACTAACTTGACTGTTGATTAGGGCTAATAAAATAACGAAACAGGAGCCAATAAACTTATTACTGATCACGTATTTTCCTTAATATTTGCTTTAGCTTCTGCACTAGATTGATGTAATGCCTGCTGCTCAAGCAGCCAAGTGGTTAACTCTGCTGCTGGTTTTGGTCTACTAATAAAGTATCCTTGTGCTAATTCACAATCATGCTCTGCCAACCAGTTAAGCGAAAACTCATCTTCAATACCTTCGGCAACAACATGTAAACCCATATTGTGCGCTAATTCAATAGTTGAGCGTACTATAATTTGATCGTCAGCGTCATGCTCAAGTCGTTGTACGAAAGATTTATCTATTTTCAATTCATGCACAGGCAGCTGTTTTAATTGGGCTAAAGAAGAATAACCAGTACCATAATCATCAATAGAGATTTTCATGCCGTGGCTTTTAAATTCACTGAGTAACTTAATTGCTGATTCAGGATCTTCAACCACTGAGCTTTCTGTTACCTCTAAGGTGACTTTTTCAGGCGCTACATTAGCCGTCATCAATGACTGATAAATAAACTGATGAAAATCAGCTTCTTTCAAGTTTTCCGCAGAAATATTCACGGCGACATTAAGATCAAGACCTAACGTTTTCCAAGTATTTGACTGTGCTAAAGCTGTAGTGAATACCCAGCGAGTTAGCGCTTTAATTTGCCCCGTTTGTTCGGCAATATGGATAAAATCATCAGGTGGTATCATGCCTAAATTAGGATGTTGCCAACGCACAAGCGCTTCTGCATGAGTGACAATACGAGTTTTCAAACACATTTTAGGCTGAAAATGCAATTCAAGCTCGCCCGCAGGGATAGCCTGTTTTAAGTCATTAATAAGGTTTAAACGATCAACGGTATTAACATCAAGTTCAGGTTGATAAACTTGCACTAATTTACTGGTATCGCGGGTATGGTGAAGCGCGGTATCAGCCATTTGCACCAAAGTTTTAGCATCACTAGAGTGCTCTGGCGATATGGCAACACCCATACGAACTTGTAGCTGCAAACTAATACCTTGATAATCAAAGGTTGGCTCTAATTCAGCTTGTATTTGCGCGACGGTATCGTCTATTTCAAGGTGGTCAGCGAGTAAAACAAACTCATCGGCACCTAAATGCACTAACTTTTTAAAGTTAGTGATAAGGCATAAGGCTTGTAAACGACGGGCTAGCTCTTTAATGACTTCATCACCTACGTCGTGCCCTAACGTATCATTCACATCTTTTAAGCGACTTAAATTCAAATGTAGCAGAACAAAACTTTGCTGCTGCTCTGTAAAATCTTTTAAGGTTTGATTAAGTGCATTACGGTTGGGTAAATCCGTTAATGGATCATGATTACCAGAATGTGTAATCGCTTCTTCACGTTGCAAAACAGCGGCTTGCATTTGATTAAATTCATCGGCGAGTTGACCAATTTCATTATCGTCATTTAAAGTTACGGTTTGTTGATAATCACCACTAGCAATAACTTTTGCTTGAGCAACTAACTTTTTAATTGGTTTACTGATAGAAGCAGCAATTAAATAAGCGCTAGTTAACGACACAAACAAGGTCAGTGCTGTTAAAATTAAAAAACGCCACCATTGCTCTTGCAATAGTGCAATAAAATTAGCCCGTAAACCGTACATAACAACACCAAATTCTTGTTGATCAAACTCGGTTATTAATGAGTGGGTGGCTATATATTGGGGTGGAATAACACCTTGAATGACACTTTCAGCTAAGGTTAATTCTTGCCCTGATTGTGCATTTTCTGTCGATGATGCTATTAAGCGCCACATATCATCATATTTGAGAATAAAATCGGTATTCAAATTAGTGATAGCCATAAATTCTTTTGCTAAACGCTGATCTATTTGAAAACCAAAGGCAATCCAACCAAGCGTTTTAGTACCAACGGTTACTGGTGATAAGCTTAATTGGTATATCGCTTTATCAATAATATATAAGTGTGCCGTCTGACCAGATTCAAGCCAGTCAGCAAAGCGAAATGCGGTATTACGCTCAGCACCTTGTTTAATTTTGCTACGTGTATCATCTTGAAAGTAACGTTGTAATTGACCTGTGATGATACCTTCAGCAGAAATTGCCATCGCTAAATCAGCATCAATACGTTTTCTATGGTTATTTAAGGCGACTAATAAACTACGAGTATCATCATTAAACACTTCTTTTAAACCGTAGTCTTTCGCCGCTGTTTCAGCAAAAGCGGCTAGGTAATCTAAACGTCGATCAAATAGTTCAGTGAAAATTGTTTTGGCTGTGCTCAAACGATTATTAATTTCAGCGGCTTCTTGATTTTTGTTACCACTGTATAACGTCCAGAAGGCAATGGCTTGTACCATAAGTAGCAACAATACAAAAAAAAGAAATATCTTGTTCTGTAAACTTTTCACTGAATAACTTTCCTTTTAATTTATTGTTATTTACTCATAGTCAGATAAGAAATCAAAATCGTCATCGTTTTCTTGTCGTGGAATCTCTGATATTTCATTTTTCAACGTAATCGCAAAAGCTGAATCCGTTGAGATAACAACTTCTTTTATCATACGGTTATTTTCACTTTGCATTTGCGGGTGCCAAACAACTATTTTATATTTACCCTGCTTATCAATGTCAAAACTCACCTGACCTTGACTATCAGTTTTACCAAAATAAGGCGTATTTACCAGCAATAAATAACCACTCATCCAATCATGGATATTACACCCCATAGCAACTTCACTGGCTTGATTGAATTGTATAGTTGAATTAGTTTGTCCAGCGCGAATTTTAAATGAAAACTTGTTATCACTACCCGCTGAATAAATATGATGAGTTATATCGTCTTGATTGGCGAATTCAACCTTTGAATTGACTTGGCTAACACTAATATAAGGTGTAAATGACTTGCCAAGCTGACCAATTATTATTGGCTTTGTAGCAGGTACCAAAGCCTGCCCATCCAAAGGTTCAAGGTAAACAACAAGATCGTTCAATCCTTTCTCTGCTTGGCTGCTGACAGATATTTGCACGCACGTTTTCTCTTGTTTTTTGCCATCACAGCTATTAAAGCTGTATGCATTAACCGAGAGCAACATCCAGAGCAAGAGTAAAACAAATGTAAAAATCTTATTATTCAAAAGAATATCCTAATATAAATGTGTTTTACCAATTTGATTAAGTGTATACCAAATTTAGGTAAATATAAGCGTTAATCGCAGTTATTTTCAAGCTAAGATAGATACCTTTCTAGCCAACTACATCATCTGGTAATCTACGAAAAAATGCCTATAATCAAGTAATGCGATGTATTCTTCTATTACTATTTAGCTGTCCCTATATATCATTTGCTGAAGATGCAATTGATTTATTTTCACTTGATTTAGCTGATCTTGCTAAAATCAAAATCGCCTCCAAACAAGTGCAAACCGTTTATTCTTCACCATCAAGTGTTTCTGTCATTACTCGCGCACAACTTCAAAATATGGGAATAACAAACCTACAAAGCTTACTTAATTTTGTCCCTGGCTTTCAAAGTACCAGAGATATAGAACAGGGTACTGCCAATAGAATTTCAGTGAGGGGGCGAAGTACTGCTTTATCTGAGTCAGTGCTAATACAAATTGATGGTAAGAAAATTAATGATTTGTACACAGGTGGCATCTCAATTTTAAACAGGATGTTAGATTTAGGCTTTGTTAAACAAATTGAAATCATTCGTGGACCAGGCTCTGCTTTATACGGTAGTAATGCTTTTTTGGGTGTTATCAATATTGTTACTGAAACTCAGCGTAATGAGGCAAGTGTTGCGATTGATTCGATAGGTGGTATTTCAAGTAATATTTTGCTCAATAGCCGTTTCGATAATAGTCAGCAATTAGATGCATATGTTTCCTTATTTAAACAAAATGGTGATGACTATTTTATAACTGATCTTTTTGGTGTTAATGAGCAAGTGAAAGACCCTATTCGTGGTGGCGACCTCTACCTTAAATACAAAATTGATAAACTACTATTCACCGCTCGCTACATGCAGCGGAAACTTGATGATTTTATTGCTTTAGGCTCTATAGGTAATAATATCAATAATGAAAACACCAAACAGTGGTCTATCGCTGCCGAATATAAGAATAAAATCGCTGATAAGTTAGACTATCATTTATTAATATCTCACAGTGAAGATGAGTGGGATACCTTTGCTCTATTCATTCCCAAAAATGTTGAAATTGCGCCAGGTTTTGCACTAGATGAAAATTTTGTCGGTGGACCATACTTAACATCCAAAACAAGTGAAATTTCACTTAATTTAACCTACCCATTAAATGAAGAACACTTTTTATCTTTTGGCATAACCTATGAAAACGCGGCAATAACGGATGTTTACACCTCAACTAGCCATAATTTATTTACCTTAGAAAGTCTTGGAGAAGTAGAGAAACTAACAGGCGAGAACAGTTTTAATGCGCTCAATACACGCACTATCACAAGCTTTTATGTGCAAGATCAGATTAAATTAGGCCCCAATGTAGAGTTAACTGCAGGTGCCAGATTTGACACTTATAATGATTTTGGTTCATCAACAAACCCTCGATTAGCGTTAGTTTGGAAACCATCAAGTAACAATAGCCTTAAGTTTATGTACGGCAGCGCTTTTAGAGCACCTAATTTTTTAGAATTATATGACCGCAATAACTACGTTGACTTTGGTGATGTTAATTTAAATGCCGAAGAAGTTACCACCACAGAAGTAGCTTGGTTAACTAATGTTGCTAACTGGCATGTAGAAATAACCGCTTTTGACAACCAGTTCAAACATTTAATCGTGCTAGGTGAGCCTGTTGAACATCCTGAAAATCCATTTTTTGCGCCACGGTTTACCAATACTAATAACAAAGGCTCTCAAGGTATTGAAAGCCTTCTACAATATAACGCCTCTGAAAACTTTGCTGTGAAATTGATATGGAACTGGTTCACTGCTAGCTCAGACATCAATACCGCACGAAATACTGGTGCACTTGTTTTTGATTACCAACAAGGTAATAACCAAATAAACTTTGCCAGTTATTATCGTGGCAATAATGATTTTATAGAAAATCAAAAGGGCTATTTTGTTAGTTATGCCAATTTAAGTCACCGTTACTCAAGTAACTTAAAATTTAGTATTGCCATCAGTAATTTATTTAATAAAAATTTTAAAACCCAATCTATTGTCTACCCACAGGGCATTGCCAATAGAGGTAGAATTTTCACCTTCAAAACTGAGTATAGTTTCTAAGCATTCAAAGCAGCTAAATCACTTGTTGACCATTTTGGATTAAGACATTTAATGGGTTTACACCAAATTGATAACAAAGTTCGGCGGGTTGGTTTATATTCCATACAGCTATATCAGCATCAAAACCAAGCGCCAACTGCCCTTTACTCGCAGATAACCCTAACGCTTTAGCAGCATTACAAGTTACGCCTGCTAAAGCCTCGCTGGGTGTTAACCTAAATAAAGTACACGCCATATTCAACATTAATTGAATTGAACAAATGGGTGACGATCCCGGATTTGCATCAGTGGCAATCGCCATAGCAACACCGTGTTTACGCAGTAAATCAATCGGTGGCAGCTGGGTTTCACGTAGAAAATAAAAGGCACCGGGTAATAAAACCGCGGTCATATTAGCATCGCTCATGGCTTTTATGCCTGTTTCAGATAAAAACTCAACATGATCACTTGAGAGCGCATCATATTTTGCCGCTAACTCAGTGCCGCCTAAATCAGATAATTGTTCAGCATGCATTTTTATCGCTAAACCATGCTCTTTAGCTGCATTAAAAACACGTTCGGTTTGCTTTAGATTAAAACCAATGTTTTCACAAAAAACATCAACTGTATCAGCTAATTGCTGCTCAGCAACTAAGGGCATCATTTCATTGCACACTAAATCGATATAACCATCAGCATCATCTTTATACTCTACAGGCAAGGCATGTGCCCCTAAGAAAGTACGTTTGATAGTAACCGGCAGCTCTTGTGCTAATTTTCCTGCGACGTTAAGCATTTTTACTTCGTTTTCAACATCTAAACCATAACCTGATTTTATTTCAACGGTTGTTACGCCCTGCTGATGCAGTGCGCTTAACCTTGGCAACGCCGTTGCTAATAACTCAGCCTCGCTTGCTGCACGGGTGGCTTTAACAGTCGAGACAATACCGCCACCGGCTTCAGCAATTTCTTGATAACTTTTACCCTGCAAGCGCATCTCAAATTCATTGGCTCTATTGCCGCCATACACAAGATGAGTGTGACAATCAATCAACCCCGGAGTTAACCATCTCCCTTGACCATCAATAACATTAACATCGTTTTCATTATAGGCAGGTAAGTCAGCTGCTTTACCTAGCCAAGCAATTTTTCCATCGCTAATGGCTAGTGCTGCTTGTGTGATTTCACCATAATTAGTACTTGATTGCGTCATAGTAGCTAGATTTACATTTAGCCAAAGTGTTTGCCAGTGAGAGGAGATGCCGCTTGCTTGCGCTGAGTTTTTCATAAGTATATAGCCAAAAGTAAGGTGATATTTGCCAATAACTTTAGCTGAGAAAGTAAAATTTAGCAATAGTTGTATATACAACTATTGCATTATCGGATTAACTATGAGATTGTATATACAAGTTATCTCATATACAAAATATATCGGGCATCATAATGAACATCGCCAGCTTGTCTAAAAAAGAATTAAGCAAAAACGAAAAACCAGCTAAATATACAGTTATAAAACAGCATATTTGCCAAAAAATAGAATCTGGCAAATGGCCACAACATTATAAAGTACCATCAGAGAATGAGCTAACAAAACAATTTGATGTTAGCCGCATGACTGCTCGTCGTGCTTTACAAGAATTAACTGAACAAGGCATTCTTGTACGAGCACAAGGTTCAGGAACCTTTGTAAATACATTTAAATCGCAATCATCAATACTAGAAATTAGAAATATCAGCGATGAAGTTCACGAGCGCGGTCATCAATACCACGCCAAACAGCTTATGCTTAAATCTATTGCGGTCACTGAAGAAGTTACCATTTTATTAAATTTGAAAAACAAAGAACATGTTTATTTATCGCAAATTTTACACTTTGAAAATGATAAACCGATTCAATTAGAACAGCGTTATGTCAACGCGTCACTTGTTCCTGAGTATTTATTACAAGATTTTACCACCACAACCCCTCATGAGTATTTATCAGCTGTTGCACCGTTAACCGAAGCTACCCATGAAATTGAAGCAATAGTAGCAACAGATGATGTTTGTCAGTTGCTTGATATTAGTAACACTGAGCCATGTTTGCAAGTTAAGCGTAGAACCTGGTCCAGCAAAGGTGTTGTAAGTTTAGCTATACTAACTTCACCAGGAAATAAATACCGTCTTGGTAGCCATTTAATTTTTTAATTTAGGAGTATTACAATGACCTTTAAATACGGTGTAGACCGCCTTAACCTTGATATTGTAAATGGTATTGCTGATGGCAGTATCAAAGCAGAGCTGTGCCAAGAAGCGATAGATAACATTAATACTAGCCGTCAACGAGTTGAAAAAATGGCTGCTTCTGATGAAGCAGTGTACGGTATTAATACCGGCTTTGGCCCGTTGTGCGATACACAAATTTCACCTGAAGATACTAATCTATTACAGAAAAATCTACTCATCACTCATGCCGTAGGTGTTGGTGAGCCAATCGATAAAGCTATTTCAAAGTTAATGTTAATCACTAAGGTACATGCATTGAGCCAAGGGTTTTCAGGTATTCGCCTTGAGGTTGTTGAGCGCATGCTAACCTTTATCGAACTCGACTTAATACCTGTAGTACCAGAGCAAGGCTCAGTTGGTGCATCAGGAGATTTAGCGCCGCTTTCTCACTTATTTTTACCACTTTTAGGTGAAGGTGAGTTTTGGGATAATAAAAAGGGGAAAGATGGAAAAACTGTACCAGCAGCGCCTTTGCTACGAGAAAATAATTTAGACATTATTGCCCTGCAAGCAAAAGAAGGCTTAGCATTAATTAATGGTACACAATTCATTTTGTCTCATGGCATTACAGCGCTAACTAAAATGCGTTATTTATTAGACCTAGCCGATATGACAGGTGCCATGAGTATCGAAGGCATGCAAGGTAGCGAATCACCATTTAGAGACGAACTACACCAAACTCGCGCATTTAAAGGTAACCTTGAAGTGGCTATCCGCATGAGGCATTTCTTCAAAAACTCACAGAATATGGCTGATCATGAAAACTGTGACCGTGTTCAAGATCCCTATTCATTACGATGCATTCCTCAAGTACATGGTGCATCACGTAACGCTTATTACCATTTAGAAGAGTTAGCTGAAATTGAAATGAACTCAGTAACAGATAACCCCATTGTTATCAGTAGTGAAGAAGCCATTTCTGGTGGTAGTTTCCACGGTCAACCGCTAGCTATGGTACTTGATTACGCCTCTATCGCGGCGGCTGAATTAGGTAATATTGCTGATCGTCGTTGTTACTTGTTATTAGAAGGTTTACACGGTTTACCGAGATTATTGACCACCGCAGGTGGATTAAACTCAGGCATGATGATTCCACAGTACGCGACCGCAGCATTAGTCACAGAAAACAAGTCACTTTGTTTCCCACCATCAGCTGATAGTGTACCAACCTCTATGGGTCAAGAAGATCACGTGTCTATGGGCAGTATTTCCGGCAGAAAGCTAAACCAAATTTTAGGCAATTTAGAGAAAATTCTTGCGATCGAATTAATGTATGCCGCGCAAGCTATTGAATTTAGACGTCCGAATAAGTGCTCAGATATTATTGAACTAAACCATCAAATAATCCGAGAAAAAGTATCTAAACTTGAAGAAGATAGACTATTAAAGCCAGATATTGATGCCATGATTTCATTAGTTAAATCACAAGCATTCACCGTTAGTTTTAACCATTAACAAAGGGGCATTACTATGACAGCAACAATGACTTTCCAAGAAGAAATAAAACAAGGGATTCCAAGTGAATTACCACCAGTAAAGCCTTACCCGGCAGACGCTAACCGTGCACCAAAACGTAAAGATATTCTAAACGTAGACGAGAAGCAGTTAGCGGTAAGGAACGCTTTACGTTATTTCCCAAAAGAATGGCACCAAGAACTCGCAGAAGAATTCGTGCAAGAGCTAAAAGATTTTGGCCGTATTTACATGTACCGCTTTAAGCCTAGCTACCATTTAAAAGCACGCTCAGTGTCAGATTATCCAGCAAAATGTCAGCAAGCAGCAGCAATAATGTTAATGGTTGATAACAACTTAGACCCAGCGGTTGCTCAACATCCTGAAGAGTTAATTACTTACGGTGGTAATGGTGCAGTGTTCCAAAACTGGGCACAATACTTATTAGCCATGAAATACTTAA
>Ga0316207_10001952_pt1 | contig 22981 bp, 24 predicted proteins | sample 6weekpyrite_MG_FD_204943 | JGI IMG/M metagenome (GOLD analysis project Ga0316207, IMG submission 204943) | Microbial mat bacterial communities from mineral coupon in-situ incubated in ocean water Damariscotta River, Maine, United States -... | ecosystem: Environmental > Aquatic > Marine >...
GTTCTACAATGTCTCTATGGTATTTCGTCCAAAGGCACGCCTTCCTTTAGCATTTCAATAAAACTATCCACATCGAGCAATGCACTCATCTGCTCGATGATGGTTCCTGCCAGCCATGGACGGCTACAGCGATTGTCCCGCCAACGGATTTTTTCGCCGCTCAGCTTCAGCACCTGGCCCAGTTCATCACAAGCAAGTCCAAACCTGCCACCATCTACCAGCAGTAAATGCTTAAACTGTCGCTCTGCCTCAATTGCTTGACGTGATTTATGGTTTTTAGGGATAACAAACTTTGCAATATCAATCACTTTAACCTGCCGGCCGCGATTTGAGATCAAACCCAAAAACCAGTCTGCATGCCCTGGAATCGGTGTTATCTCACCATTCCATTTCACAATTCCATTCAATCGTTCCAATGGTACGGACAGGGTCAAAAAGCCTGCCACTTTGAAAAGCAGATATTCAACTATTTCGCCTGAGACAGGGACAAGCGGCTCAGGTGGTGGATTAGTTGTTTCCGGCACTGTTGTTTCTACAACAGCAGCCTCAAGCTGTGCTTCTGCTTTAATCTCTGTCGCGGTTATTACCTCAACTGGTTCAGCTATAGGCTTTACAGGCTCAGGGGCTACCTCAATTGTTTCTGGCTCCAGCAACAAGGCATCAATGTAGACCTTCAGCGCTACCTCATGCTCAAACTCAGTCGCAAGCTGTTTTTTGTCTTCCGTACTCATATCACCGCCGTTTGCGGTTGTTTGGCATCATGACTAAGCAGAGTATTTAACAGGCGCTCATAAGCGGCGACGCCACGTGACTGAGGCAATAGCATTGGCAGTGGCACCCCCATGCGACTCGCCTCACGAAACTGGGTATCTACAGGTATAACTGAGTTCCACAGATCATCGGCATAGCGAGTCCGTAACAGTCTAAGGGTCTCTGTTGATGCTCGGGTACGACGATCAAACATGGTCGGTACAATCGTGTATGGCAGCCGAACGCTTCTTGAGCGAGTAATCATGGTCAGGGTTTTCAACATTCGCTCCAGCCCTTTCAGCGCTAGAAACTCGGTCTGCACCGGAATCACCAAATGATCACAGGCTGCCATCGCGTTTACCATCAACACGCCAAGCATCGGTGGGCAATCGATCAGGGCGTAGTCATATTTATTTGCCATGGCTTTTAATGCCTTACTGATTACCAGGCCCATGCCACTCTTGGCACCAAGTTGACGATCCAGGGTCGCTAATCCCATGGTCGCAGGTAAAATATGCAAACCTTCAAAACGAGTCGGTCGCACCAGGCTATACGGATTGACAGCCTGATTTTGAAACAGTGTAAAAATACTGCTTTCCAGATCATCCGGGCTATAACGGAAATAGGAAGTCAAAGAACCCTGCGGGTCTAAATCAAGCACCAGAACACGGCAACCTCGCTGGGCCAAGACACCCCCTAAGCTAACGGCTGTTGTAGTCTTACCAACGCCGCCCTTCTGATTGGCAACCGCCCAAACCTTCATGGAGCCTCCCCTTCAGCATCACTGCCCTCTTCTACGATTTCCAGGATCGTCATCAGCCGATCTTGCTCATCGATATTACTGGAGTTACCGCCACGGCCACGTAATGGCAAATCTTCCGGAAAACCTTCTTCAGGCACCTGAACGGGTGAAGTCATAATCGGTACTTCGGTCAATGATGGCGGCTCATCCAGATCAATATTCTGCAGCCGCTTACTGTCAGCGGTGATCTCGATAACCTGTTCTTTGTCATATAATTTTGATGCCGCCTCGGACATAATCACCACCACAACCCGACGATTACGCTCGCGTCCTTCAGCACTGGTATTTGCTGCAACCGGCCGAAACTCGCCGAAACCGACTGCCGACAAGCGGAACGGATCAACCCCTTCATCACTGAATAGATGAACAACACTTGAAGCACGCCCAGCCGACAACTCCCAGTTTGATGGATAGGCAAAGGTTTCAATAGGGATATTGTCAGTATAGCCTTCGACCTGCACCGCATTAGGAAATGACTTGATTGAGGTGGCAATTTCCGTCAATACCGACACGGCCCTGGCCTGAATCAGCGCCTTGCCACTATCAAACAAAATAGAGGAGTTGATCTCAACTTCCAGCCCCTTACCTGTACGTTTGACCGTGATCAAATCACGCTCAATCATGGTACCCAGAGACTTTTCCAACTGTTTCTGCATTTTATTTAGATTCTGACGATCACGCTTCCCAGCTTTACTTTCCTGCTGCAGGCTTTTATCTTGTGCCTCATCAGGGTTTATCTGGGGAATCTTCAGCGTTTGCCGAGTATCTGAAAAAATATTTGGCGGCGCCTTGATAGGATCACCAATCTGAACCGGTCTCAGGCTTTGTGGGGCTTCTTGAAAGGCGGCAATCAGGGAATCAGACAAAACCCTGTATTTACCCTCGTTGACGGATGATAAGGCGTACATAACGACAAAAAAGGCGAACAACAGAGTAATGAAGTCGGCATAGGAAACCAGCCAACGTTCATGATTCTCATGTTCTTCAGGTTTCTTTTTACGCGCCATGGTTAAGCTTCAATCAATTCCTATTTTTTGAGTCAATATTCTGACCACCACAGGAATCAAAGCAATATCTATGCCTTCTAGGAAGACCAAGTAAAAATGTTATCCCAGATAACCTTCCAGCTTGGTTTCGATATTCCTCGGGTTTTCACCCTCAGCAATAGAAATCACCCCTTCAACCACCATTTCACGGAACTGAGCCTGATTATGAATATGGCCTTTCAATTTATTTGCTACTGGCAAAAAGATTAGATTCGCAAGAGCAACACCATAAATCGTCGCAACGAAGGCAACCGCTATCCCCGAACCTAACTTGCTTGGATCGGCAAGATTACTCATCACATGGATCAAGCCCATCACCGCGCCGATGATTCCTATGGTGGGTGAATAACCGCCATAGCCTTCATACACCTTGGCCGCCTGGGTATCGAAATGTTCTTTTACATCAATCTCTACTTCGAGAATATTGCGAATTGATTCAGGCTCGCTGCCATCCACTAACAATTGCAGCCCCTTCCTGGCAAATTGATCAGCCTCTGATTCAACCAGAGACTCCAACCCCAGCAACCCCTCTTTACGAGCGATATTACTCCAGCCAACAATCTTCTCAACTGCCGCCTTCTGTTCGACTTTTGGTGGTTTAAACACCCATAACAACATTTTGAGAGAACGGACAAAGACAGTGAGTTGAGTTTGTACCAGCACTGCACCCACAGTTCCGCCAAGCACGATTAAACCCGCTGTCATCTGCATCAATGATGATGTGTGGCCGCCCTCTAAGATATTGCCGCCTATAATGGCGCCAAAACCAATCAACAAACCTAAGAGGGTTAAAATATCCATGTGTTAATCAAACGCTTTCCATCAAAGCCGAAGCAATGGCATCCAATGCCAATATATTATCTGCCAAACCCGCCTCAGCAATCGCTGCAGGCATGCCATAAATCACGCTGGTTTCTTTATCCTGGGCCCACACAGTGGAACCATTATTCTTCAACATTTTTGCACCTTCACGGCCATCAGCCCCCATCCCTGTCATCACCACTGCCAGCACATCACCAGCAAACAGTTTTGCAGCCGAGCCGAAGGTAATATCGACACTGGGTTTATAGGTTTGATCTGGTGGACTTTCTATAATCCTGATCACCTGAGAACCCCGTTGATCATCAACCAACATCTGTTTTCCCCCGGGCGCCAGGTATGCCCAGCCCTTTTGCAAATGATCACCATCACATGCTTCCTTGATAGATATCCCGGAAAGCTTGTTAAGCCGTTCAGCAAAGGCTGGCGTAAAACTGGCAGGCATATGCTGAACCAATAAAATGGGCAATGGGAATGTGGCAGGTAAATTGGTTAACACTTTTTGCAGGGCCACCGGTCCACCTGTTGAAGTACCTAAAACTACTAAACGATAGCCTCTCCGACGTGTCCTAGTGAGCATCGAGGGTTTAGCCAAGGAAGGTTCTGTTTTTTTCAGCACCGGCCGCGCCCCAGTAGGGGTATCAGCTTTTTTCAGCCCCCGCGCACTAATCAAACGAACCCTGGCACAGAGCTGTCGTTTAGCCACTTCACGATCCTGGGAAATATCTTCCATTCGCTTAGGCAAAAAATCTACTGCGCCAGCCTCAAGCGCATTCAGGGTTGCCTGTGCACCATCGGTAGTCAGAGATGAAAACATCAATATGGGCAGCGGATTAGTCTGCATGATTTTTTTTACCGCTGTAATGCCATCCATAATTGGCATTTCAATATCCATGGTCACCACATCAGGCTTAAGCTTCTTTACAAGCTCAATAGCTTCCTGACCATTTACAGCTGTGCCAATAACTTCAATATGTGTATCGCTATTGAAAATCTCGGTTAGTCGTCGCCGAAAAAACGATGAATCATCAACGACAAGAACCCGAACCGCCATACTGTTCCCCTAAATACGACTGGCATAGGTTTCCATCAGCCCTGGCATATCTAGTATCAGGGCGATTCCACCATTACCTGTAATGGTTGCACCTGAGACACCCTTGGTTCCGTGTAACATGGCTCCCAGCGGCTTGATCACAACCTCTTCCTGTCCAACCAGCTGATCAACAACGCAGCCTATATGCTGACCACCAATGGTGGTAACAACGACAAAACCCTCACTTTCAGCATCTGCATCAGACGCCTGGACAGGATCATCCACCAACCACTTACTCAGTCGTACCAGTGGCACCGCCTTTTCACGGATAATGACAACTTCCTTGCCATCCACTGTACTCAGTTTGGCTGATTCCATATCAAATATTTCATTGACGTTAGCAAGTGGCAAGGCAAATACCTGCCCAGCTAGCACAACCATCAATGTCGGCATAATCGCTAGTGTCAACGGCAGTTTAATGGTCAGACGACTGCCCTTACCCAGAGTAGAATCAACTTCTACCGAACCATTTAGTTGCGATATCCTGGTCTTAACCACGTCCATTCCAACACCACGTCCAGAGACATCAGAAATTTCCGTTTTAGTAGAAAAACCCGGTGCAAAAATCAAGTTGTAACATGCCTTATCATCCAGTCTTGCAGCAGCATCCTCATCCATCATGCCTTTTACAACCGCACTCTGACGCAACACATCAGCATTCATGCCTTTGCCGTCATCATCAATTGTCAGCAGAATATGATCACCCTCTTGAGTTGCCGACAAGACAACCGTACCGGCTCTGGGCTTACCTGCCTTCTCACGATCATCAGGCAATTCCACACCATGATCCACCGCATTACGTACCAAATGCACCAGTGGGTCAGCCAAAGCCTCAACCAGGTTTTTATCAAGATCGGTTTCTTCACCAATCAATTCCAAATTAATTTCTTTCTTAAGACTGCGGGCAAGATCTCGAACAACCCGAGGAAAACGGCCAAACACCTTCTTAATCGGTTGCATGCGTGTTTTCATCACCGAACTTTGCAGATCTGCTGTTACCAGATCAAGATTAGCGATGGCTTTGGAAACCTCTTCATCGGCTGTCATAGTCGATTTCAGTGTAGCCATACGGTTTCGCACCAGCACTAGCTCACCGACCAGATTCATAATGTCATCCAGGCGTTTGGTATCCACCCTGACAGTGGTCTCTGCGGGTGGGGCTTCTTTGGCTGCCTTCGCTGCAGCTTTTGGTTTTGGTTCGGGCTTGGCTTCTGATTTTTTTGGCTCAGGAGCTGCGGGTTTAGGTTCTGATTTCGGCGCTGGTTCGGGCGCTGGTGTAGATTCAGCCTTTCCAGCTGGTGCAGCAGCCTTTTTCTTGGCATCAAGATCATCCAGCAGGGCCTCAAACTCATCTTCACTAATTTCATCCGATGAACTAGAACTTGCAGACGCCGGCTCACTGGCCTTAACCTCTGCGGCAGGAGCGGCTTCTTGTTTTGGTGCAGTATCATGCAACTGATCTAACAGTGCTTCAAATTCATCTTCAGTAATTTCATCTGAATCAGAAGCCGGGGCTGCAGCTACTTCAGCTGGGGCGGGGCTGTTAGGTGTCTGGCCATGCAAATCATCCAACAGGGCTTCAAATTCATCATCAGTAATTTCATCATCCGAAGTTGAGGCTACCTCAGGTTCAACCACCGCTTCAGGCTCTGGCTCTGGCTCTGGCGCTGCTTCAGCAAGAGGTTCAGATTCCACTGAGGATTCAGCGATGTCTTCACCTTTCAATATTGCCTCAAGCGCTAGTAACAAAGCAGGCTCAGCCGCCTCAGGATCTACACCAGAACGAATAGAATCCATCATTTCGTTAACAACATCAGTCACCTGCAGAATCACATCCATTAACTGCGGTGTTACCTGTCGCTCACCCTGTCGCAACAGGTTAAAAACATCCTCGGCACGATGGCAGACGGCGACCAAAGTATCCAGGCCCAAGAAACCGCCGCCACCTTTAACCGTGTGAAAGCCACGAAACACGGCATTCAAAAGGTCCAGGTCATCCGGCGTCTGCTCCAGCTCTACTAGCTGCTCTCCGAGCAACTCAAGGATTTCACCAGCCTCAACCAGAAAATCCTGCAGAATTTCATCATTCAGATCAATTGCCATCTAAATCATCGCCCCGTTATACTCAAAAACCCAGACTGGATAAAAGATCATCAACATCATCCTGACTGTTAACGATGTCGCCTTTATCAACACCTGGCACAGCAGGCCCAACCGCTTCAATATCCGGCCAATCCTTTTTCTTATCTTTCTCCGCAGCTCCGGGAACATTCATTTTTTTCCCCGTCATACGAATCAATCCCACCAGTCCTTCCTCGACATCCTGCACCAGAGTAATAACTCGACCAATAATTTGTCCGGTCAAATCCTGAAACCCCTGAGCCAACATAATGTCTGAAAGACTAGAACTAAATTCGGGTGTTTTTTGATCCAACCACTGAAAAAACTCATCCAGTTCAGAGCTCATAGATCGAAATTCATCGACATCCATGTCACGCTTCCTGAATCGATCCCAGTTTTCATGCAACTTTTCACTCTTTTCCCGAAGGTCGTCAAAAAGCGCCATTGATGTCTCAACTGAAGAAAGTGTTTTTTCAGCCGCTTGCTCGGTCAAAGTAATTACGTGATTTAAACGCTCTGTGGCATCGGGAATATCTGTTTCTGCCATGTCGGCAATTTTGCTATCGAGCTGAAACCCCACCATCGTGTCATGCAAATCACGGGTAAGTTTGCCCAACTCCTGAAACAGGTGACTCTCACGCAGAGCTGACAGGTCTTCCATCACCTTTTCAGCTTCTTCAAGGTTGCCCTGCTCAATGCACTCAACTAATTTCTTCGCATAGTTAAGGCCTTCATCACTGCAAATATTATTTTCGTTCATTATGAAATCCCTTTGTCTCAGATGCGTGTAATCAAACCTTAACCAGCTTCGATGCGTTCAAAAATCTTATCGATTTTTTCCTTCAACGTGGCGGCAGTAAAGGGCTTGACCACATAACCGTTAACACCGGCCTGCGCAGCTTCAACGATCTGTTCTTTCTTTGCCTCTGCAGTAACCAACAGAACAGGGAGACTTGCTAATTTCGGATCGGCACGAACGGCCTTGAGGAGATCAATCCCCTGCATTCCTGGCATATTCCAGTCAGTTACAAGGAAATCAAAATTACCGGACTGAAGTTTGGGCAACGCAGTGTTACCATCATCCGCTTCATCGGTGTTGCTAAAACCTAAATCCCTTAATAGATTCTTTATAATCCTGCGCATTGTAGAGAAATCATCCACAATCAGAATTTTCATGTTTTTGTCCAAGACTAGAAACCTCCATTTACCTAGTGACTCTTGAAAGAACTATGGACTCTATTGTTTACTGTTCCATAATCTCCCTATTGTTATCTGCACTTGGCTGGAAATGTTTAGGCTTGATTTAAATTAATCTGAATCCTTTTTCGTCCACTGACCTAAACGAGCTTGTAAACGTATCAAGGCTTGGCTGTGAATTTGGCTGACACGGGATTCACTGACCCCCAGAACTGAACCTATTTCACGCAGATTCAACTCTTCATCATAGTAAAGCGTCATTACCAGACATTCACGTTCAGGCAGGCCGGCAATTGCTTTGGCTAAACTGCGTTTAAAATCTTCTTTTTGCAGCCCATCAAACGGGGTCATTGCCGCGGAAGAAAGATTGATGTTTGTTGCAACAGCCTCATCATCTGCTCCAAGATCGTCAAAACTAAGCACTAAGTATCCACTCGCGGCCTGGAGTGTTTGGTGATATTCGCTCAGCGACATTTCAAGCGCTTCTGCAACTTCATTATCTCGGGCATCACGCCCCATCATACTTTCTATCTGGCGCACCGCCTCGGCCACTTTACGGGCCTTACGATGGACTGAACGGGGTGCCCAGTCATTTTTGCGAATTTCGTCAAGCATGGCTCCACGAACGCGAATACCTGCATACGTTTCAAAGCTGGCCCCCTGGGTGGAATCATAATTGCGAGCAGCTTCAAGTAGGCCAATCATACCAGCCTGAATTAAATCATCGGCCTGAACACTAGGGGGTAAGCGGCACATCAAGTGGTAGGCAATACGTTTCACTAGTGGTGCATGCAGCACTACCAGGTCATCTCTATCTTTGTTTGAATTCTTTTTTGTTGGTTGCATATTCTTGCTGTATGTTGCGAGTCCATTCATTGCAGTGCCCCTTCGTTATTATTGCGCACTCTGAATCAGCCTTTCCACAAAAAATTCCAGATGCCCTCCCGCGCTTCTGGGTATCGGCCAATTGTCGGCCCTTTTGGCTAAAGTCTTAAATGCCATAGCAGCTTTGCATCTTGGATACGCGTCGATAACCGCCTTTTGTTTCTGCAATGCCTTTCTTAGATACTCATCGTAGGGCACTGTACCCATAAAATCTAAGGTTACGTCAAGAAAACGATCGGTAACCTTAACCATTTTATTAAACAGCTCACGCCCTTCCTGCATGCTATGAGCCATGTTCGATAGTACCCTAAATCTTTGAATTCCGTAATCTCGATTCAACAATTTAATCAGGGCATAAGCATCGGTTATTGAAGTAGGTTCATCACAGACAACAATGACCACTTCCTGGGCCGCCCGGGTGAAGCTAATCACTGAATCGGTAATCCCTGCTGCCGTGTCTATAATCAGCACATCCAGATCATGACCAACCTCACTGAAGGCCTGAATAACGCCGGCGTGCTCAGCTGGTGTCAATTCCGCCATATTCTGGGTGCCAGATGAAGCCGGGATGATCTGAAGTCCTTTCGGACCATCAACAATAACCTCCTCCAGCGTCCGTTCGCCGTTAATAACATGTGACAGATTATATTCTGGGTGCAAGCCGAGCATAATATCGATGTTGGCCAACCCCAGATCAGCGTCCATCAACATGACCTTCTTACCCTCCGCCACCATCGCCAATCCCAGATTTACTGAGACGTTAGTCTTGCCGACGCCACCTTTACCGCTCGCCACCGCGATTACCCTGACCGGCCCCGGATTACTCACTTTTCTTAGCCCTGCAGCCTGATCCATCTGACTCTCCATCATGAGCATTAACTACCGACCTCAGCAACCTGAACTCCTGTCATCAATTCGTCCTCAAGCAAATCCGTACTTTCCTGCATTACCGCGACACTTCTACTCACCAAGGTATGAGCCCTGGCTGGTTGCAAGTCTTCGGGAACACGCTGCCCATCGCTAACGTAGGCGACCGGCAGCTGCTGCTGAATAACGACATCCAGCGCATGACCAAGACAGGTGCTTTCATCCACCTTGGTCAAAATACAGCCGCTCAGATCAACACCTTTGAAACCACGCACCACCTCTTGCAAACCAGACAACCTTGAAGTTGTTGATGCCACCAGATAGGTTCTCACTCTGTCACTCTCATCCTGCAACACCGAAAATTGCTCTGTCAGACGCAAATCCCGCTGGCTCATGCCTGCCGTATCAATTAAAACCAAGTGTTTATCACAGAAATGATCCAACGCCGCCTGTAGTGTTTCAGCCGAATTGGCAAAACGGATCGGCACATCCAGTATTCGGGCATACGCCTTCAACTGTTCATGGGCGCCGATACGGAAATTGTCAGTCGAAATTAATGCCACACTGCGCGCCCCATGACGCATAACAAAACGCGCTGCTAATTTTGCAACCGTGGTGGTCTTACCAACCCCGGTAGGGCCAATCAGGGCCACCGCACCGCCTTGAGTTAAAATATCATCATCAGTCACCGCAAGCTTGACCGCGATTTTACCCAAAAGACGGCGCCACAAATCATCCACAGTCCCCTCCATTGGTAAAGACGGGAGCAACTCACTAGTTAGTTTTGAACCCAAGCCAAGTCGAGCCAGACGTTGCTTTAATTCATATTCAAAAGGGTTGGAAATTTTATGGTCTTTCAGCGCCAATTCGGAAAGTTGAGTTTCCAATAGGCCGCGCATTGTTTTCATCTCACCACGCATTTCCATCAGGGTGGGCTCCTGACTCCAAATCACCTGGGGTTTTTCTTTATTTATTTCGCTAATATTATTACTGGCATTTTCACTGGCGGATTGGCCCAACTCGGAATACGCTTGACCCTTTCGAAACGCAATATCATCTGCCGACATGACAGTGGGGCGTTTTTCAGGCACATGCTCTTGCTGAACCTCACGACGCAACGCATTTTCGTCATAATCAATAGCAGAAATAATTTCAATACCACCATTGACACGTTTATTGGAAAGGATGACGGCATCTGCGCCCAGCTCCTCCTTAACCATGCGCATCGCTGACCTGACGTCAGGCGCAAAAAAACGTTTTATTTTCATTGTTGCTTACCTCACTCCGCATCACTCGATCACTTACCACATCGACTTTATCTAGCCCAATGAAGGTGTTTGCTGCCCCCCCACCGTCGACATGATCTTGATCTGCTTGTCGTCTGGTATCTCGTTATAAGACAACACTTTCAAAGCAGGAATTGAGCCCTTAATCAAGCGCGCCAACACCGGCCTAATCAATGCCGACACTAACAATACCGCCGGCTGACCATTCATCTCTTGTCGCTGTGTCGCCTCACCTAGAGCAGAAAACATATTTTCTGCCAGACCAGGTTCAAGTCCGAGACCACCACTTCCCGCTGTCCTAACAGACTCTTGCAATAACTGTTCCAATGAAGGATCAAGTGTAATCACAGCCAGTTCTGACGCTATCCCATTGATTTGTTGAATAATTGACCGACCAAGCGCAACCCGAACCATTGACGTCAAAATAGCGGGGTCTTGACTCCTGGCACCTTCGTCCGCCAAGGTTTCGACGATTCGACGCATATCACGGATTGGAATCCCGTCCTCAAGCAGGCTTTGCAACACCTTGACCACGCCACCCAGCGGCAAAATATCAGGCACCAGACCCTCAACCAACTTAGGCGCAACCTTGGCAACATTATCGAGCAACTGCTGCACCTCTTCACGACCCAGCAACTCATAACCATGACTGCTGATAATGTGACTCAGATGAGTCGCGACAACCGTGCTGGGGTCTACCACGGTGTATCCCATAGTTTGTGCTTGATCACGCTGCGAAGGCTCAATCCAGGTGGCCTCAAGACCAAAGGCAGGATCCTTACCTGGAATACCCTGCAAAGCCCCGTAAACCTGGCCAGGATTAATGGCTAACTCACGATCAGGATGGATAGTTGCCTCCCCCACCGTGGCGCCGAGCAGAGTAATACGATAAGTATCAGGCGACAGCTCAAGATTGTCGCGAATATGTACCGAAGGAATCAAAAAGCCCAGGTCTTGGGTCAGCTTTTTGCGAATACCTTTAATTCGGCCCATCAGCTGGCCACCCTGATTTTTATCCACCAATGGAATCAAGCGATAGCCCACTTCCAAACCCAGAGTATCAACAGGTATCACGTCATCCCAGGTCAGTTCCTTCACCTCAGGTGCAGGTTCTTCGACGGCCGCCTTGAGTTCTTGCGAAGCAACTTCTTGCACTTGTTGTTCGCGCTGTTTCTTCATTTTCATATAGGCAGCACCACCAAATATCGCTGCAAGGGTCAAAAACGCCAAGTTTGGCATTCCAGGAATAATACCAAGCAGACCGAGAATACTGGCAGTAACAACCAACACCCGGGGATCTTCAAACAGCTGGCCCAGGATCTGCCCACCCATATCCTGTGAGCTGGTGACACGAGTCACAATAATGGCAGTCGCCGTTGACAATACCAAGGAAGGAATCTGAGCCACCAAGCCATCACCAATCGTCAGCAAAGTGTAGTTTCTAACGGCATCGGAAAACTGCATGTCGTGCTGTGCTATACCAATCGATAGGCCGCCAATTATATTAATGAATAAAATCAGAATACCGGCAACGGCATCACCACGAACAAACTTACTGGCACCATCCATAGAGCCATAAAAATCAGCCTCTTGAATAACATCCTGACGCCGTGCCTGGGCTTCTTCCTGATTCAGCAGCCCAGCATTCAGGTCTGCATCTATCGCCATCTGTTTGCCTGGCATTGCATCCAGGGTAAAACGAGCTGAAACTTCCGAGACACGCCCAGCACCTTTGGTAACCACCACAAAATTAATAATCACCAAAATACCAAACACCACTAGACCAACAGCATAATTACCACCAATTACAAACTCACCAAAGGCCTCAATCACCTTACCCGCCGCATCCGTACCCGTGTGCCCCTCCAGCAAAACAACGCGTGTGGAAGCAACATTCAAGCCCAGGCGCAACAAGGTTGCCAATAAAATAACCGTTGGAAAAACGGCAAATTCAAGTGGGCGCTTGGCGTAAACAACCGCCAACAATACAATCAGAGAAAGTGAAATATTAAAGGTAAATAGAGCATCAAGACCCAATGCCGGCATAGGCACAATCATCATGCCCAACATCAACAACAACATCACAGGGACACCCAGTCCCTGACGCATCAGATCAGACAGCGAAGGCATACTCTTAATGTTTTCCATACTTCATAACCTCTAACTACTCATCCCGTTTACCCATAGGATCAAATTGCATATCTTCAGGGATTGGCAAATCATCCGGATCGAATGCATCCGGCCTGCCAGAACTAAACTGATCACGTAACTGAAAGACATAAGCCAATACCCTGGCAATTGCCAGATACAAGCCTTCGGGGATTTCATCATCGATTTCAGTCGTAAAAAAAACCGCACGAGCCAGTGCTGGTGAAGACATAATTGGCACGTTGGATTCTTTGGCAATATTTCGGATTTGAAAGGCAATCTGATCAGCACCCTTGGCAACCACAATTGGCGCACGCATGTTTTCCTGTTCATATTTAATTGCCACCGAGAAATGAGTCGGATTGGTGATGACCACATCAGCATCAGGAACCGCCTCCATCATGCGACGTGCTGCTATAGCCATTTGCGTTTGGCGGATTCGACCTTTTAGCTCAGGACTACCATCAGTATCCTTATTTTCATTCTTGACCTCTTGCTTAGTCATTTTGAGTTGACGCTTGTGATTCCAAAGCTGAAAAGGCACATCTACGGCGGCAATAAGTATCAGCGAGGCACTCACCGCTAAGAAGCCCCAAAAGATTAACTCACCAGAATGAGCAATCGCTTTTTTAACCGGTTCAAGTCCTAAACCAAGCACCGGGCTATAGGTCGAGTACAAGACAATTAATCCTACAGCAGTGATAACAAAAAATTTGGCCAGTGCCTTGCCAAGCTCCATCATGCCTTGCGGACCAAAAATTCTTTTCATGCCAGACATAGGATTAAGTTTAGAAGACTTTACCGCTAATGCCTTAACACTAAAATTCCAGCCACTTAAGGCAATCGACCCAGCAATTGCAGATATAGCCAACAATAAAAGAAATGGTGCTAGCGCCACCAACATCTGTGAAACGGCGTTAAGAAATGTGTCCAGCATGTATGTTGTATCAAAGATATTTTCGCGCTTAATGGCAAAACTGTCATTCATCACAGCGCCAAAACCAGAAACAATGATAGGCCCGAACATTAACAAACCAACCGCTGAAGACAACATCATCACCGTCGTAGTAAGTTCACGGGAACGGGCAATTTGACCTTTCTCCCGCGCATCAGCGATCTTTTTTGGCGTGGGGTCTTCCGATTTTTCTTGACCGTCTGAAGATTCCGCCATCGTCTTATCCCGCTACCAGCATGTCGCGCATAAACGAAAAGCCTTCATTAAACAACAAGCTCAACTGAGGCAATGCTGTTGAAAGAGTCACCATAATCACAATAAAACCCGCTGTGATCGTAATAGCAAAACCAACGGCAAAAATATTCATCTGCGGTGTTGCACGGGTAATGACACCCATCACCATATTTATCATCAACAGTGCTACCACTGCAGGCAAGACCATGATTAGGGCACCGGAAAACACCCAGGCAGAAAAATATACCAGTGATTCAATCGCTGACAAGGGCAGACCAACGCCACCAATTGGAATCAGATTAAAACTCTCACCCAGTATCTGAATTAGCACCAAATGACCATTGATTGATAAAAACAGTAACACTGCAATGATGTTATAAAATTGACTCACCACCGGAACATTCACACCGGTTTGTGGGTCCATCATCTGAGCAAACCCCAAGCCCATTTGCATCCCTATCACCTGGCCACCCATCACAACTGCTGCAAAAATAAACTGCATAACAAAACCCAGCGAAGCACCAATCAAAATCTGTTGCAGAATCAAAAAAAACATCTCTAATGACACTGGATCAACAGAATCATCTGGAGTCAGAGAAGGAAAGATAGCGATAGCAATAGCAATCGAGAGAATCATCCTGACATTCACTGGAATCATACCAGTGCTTAGAATAGGGGCCGCCATTACAAATGCAGCTACCCGGAATATAGGTAATAGATACCAGACTAACTCATTAACAAACTGATCATAATTAACATTCAAAATTCTGCCTCATCAGCCTATGACACTAGGAATATTCGAAATCAGTCTTTGAAAATAATTCACTAACAGGTTTAAAATCCATGGCCCGGCAACCATAATCACACCAAATGTCACCAGCAATTTTGGAATAAAACTAAGCGTTTGCTCGTTTACTGAGGTGGCGGCTTGAAAAACACTGACTACCAGACCCACGGCCAGGGCTGGCAACAAGAGAATCATCACCATTACAGTAAGCACCTCAAGTGCCTCCCTGCCAATATCCAAAACAACCTCAGGCGTCATAATTGTTCCCCATCAAGCCACGTAGAAACTTGATGCTAGCGTGCCCAACACCAATACCCAGCCATCAATCAAAACAAACATCATTATTTTGAATGGCAGTGACACAATCAGTGGTGACAACATCATCATCCCCATCGCCATCAGAACACTTGCAACCACCAGGTCAATAATCAAAAAGGGAATAAAAATCATAAAACCGATCTGAAAAGCCGTCTTCAGTTCGCTGGTGAGGAAGGCAGGCACCAAAATTGAAAACGGCACATCATCAAGATTTTCTTCATCAATCTCTGTGCCTGACATATCAACAAACAGGGCCAAATCAGTCTCTCTGACCTGGTCCAACATAAATCGCTTGAATGGCTTTCCAGCACGCATCAGAGCATCTTCGCTGGAAATCTCTTCATTCATGTATGGCTCGAAAGCCTCACCATGGACCCGGTCAAAAACAGGGGCCATGACAAAAAACGTCATAAACAGTGCCAGACCAATAACAATCTGATTAGTAGGTGTCGAAATGGTGCCTATGGCTTGACGCAACAAGGCCAGAACAATCACAATCCGAACGAAACTGGTCATCGCCAGGATAGCTGCTGGAATAAAGGTCAGCAGCGTCATCAAAACTAAAACCTGAATACTCAGGGAATATGTTTCGGTACCATCTTGATTAACCGACATCGACAGCGCATTCAGACCCGGTTCGGCATAGGCCATTACTGGAAACATCGCGAAAATTAGAACAGCTAAGGTCTTCATTTCTTTTCCAGACGTGTCAGGCTTTGTTTAAATTTTTCTGCAAAAGCTGTTTTCGGCATCTCATTATTAACACTGACCTCCTCACCCTTATCAAGGGCATAAAGCATATTGACCTGACCCGGGGCGACCCCTACTAAAATTTGGCGTTCACCCACTTGCACCAGAACGACCCGCTCCTTTTGGCCAACTGAAACACCGGCAATGGTTTTCAATGACGTGTTAACAATAAAACTGGAACCAACATATTTCTTAAATAAAAACGCCAACAAAAAGATCATCATTAAAACAAATAACAATCCAAGCACCATTTTTATTAGCTGCTCACTACCAGTGTGAGGTAATGTTTTCTGAACTACCGTAGTAGTCTCTTCTGCGGCAATCACCACTGTGGAAAATAATGGCGCAAAAACAGCCATTAAACCTGTCGTTGTTTTTGCCATGTCAGACAAAGTAATCACAACATCATCTCTTTTAGTTTATTTAAGCTTTTTGATACGTTCTTGCGCGCTGATTACATCGGTTAAGCGAATACCAAATTTCTCATTCACTACCACCACCTCACCATGGGCTATGAGGGTGCCATTCACCAGAACGTCCATGGGCTCACCAGCCAAGCGATCTAATTCAACAACAGAACCCTGATTAAGCTGTAACAGGTTTCGAATACTGATACTGGTGCGACCTATCTCCATTGAAATCGTGACCGGAATATCAAGGATGACCTCCATGCTTTCATCCGCAGTGCCAAAACCACCTTCTGTAAACTCATCTAGTTGCGCAGGCTCAACCTCATCCTGTGCCGCCTCTTCAGTTTCCTGCTCAGCTAAAGCCGCAGCCCAGGCATCCTCTGCTGCTGCGTCATCATCGGCAACTGGATTTTCTGTTTCATCATTCATTTGCTAACTCCTAACTGGGAAACAACGGGGATGTTCGATTTAACCGGTTCGATAATACGAATGGCATTGTTATTCTGATGAACCCCAAATTTTCCACGATAAATCGGCACATTATCGTCCGTTGTCAGAATTACACTCTCAGGAAAATCAAATGGAATAATATCGCCTACCTTCATATCAACAATATCCTTCAGGCTGATATCTACATCTGCCAGAACACTTTTTACTTCGATACTGGCATCCTTAATATCCTCTTCAAGCGCGGTCGTCCAACGTTCATCAACATCTGACCGATCACTCACTGTGCCGGCATCAAGCAGCTCTCTAATTGGCTCAAGCATTGAATAAGGAATCGTGACATGGATGTCACCCCCACCACCTTCAAGCTCAATATGAAAAGTGCTAATTACCACCACCTCAGTGGGACTAACAATATTGGCGAAATGTGGATTCACCTCTGAATTTTGAAATTCAAATTCAATATCCAATACCGGTGACCATGCTTCGACCATATCGGCAAAGCATTTTTCCATCATGATTTCAATAATCCTATATTCGGTACTGGTAAATTCACGCCCCTCAATTTTGTTATAAAATTTGCCACTGCCACCAAAAAAATTATCAACAACAATAAAAACCAGTTTTGGGTCGAAGACAAACAGCCCTGTACCACGCAAAGGCTTTATGTGAACCAGATTCAAACTAGTGGGAACAAACAAGGTATGTACATATTCTGCGAACTTCAGCATTTGCACGCCACCAACAGCAATTTCAGGTGATTTCCTCAACATATTAAACAGACTGGTTCTGAAATAGCGGGCAAAACGTTCATTAATCATTTCCAGCGTAGGCATACGCCCACGTACAATCCTATCCTGACTGGTAAAATCATACGACTTGGCATCACCGTCGAAAATATCCTCTTCGGTATCTACACCACCATCATCTACGCCATGTAATAGCGCATCGATTTCGTCCTGGGATAATAAATCGTTTACTGACATAAAATTATTGCATCACAAAATTAGTAAAATAAACTTCTTCAACCGCAGACTCAGTTTTGTATTTATCCAAAATGGCCTGAATTTCATTCAATATTCTTTGACGAATTTCTTTCTTACCTTCTGCGCTTATCAAATCACCAAACGTCTGACTACTTAACAGTAAAAGAATATTATTTTTGATGACTGGCATATGAGCACCTACCGCATCCACGGCGGCCTGATCATAGGTCATAATTTCAACACTAACCTGAAGAAAACGTAGCCCCTGATCAGTATCAAAGTTAACTGTGAATGCTTCAGGAAAAGCGAAATATATAGGAATCTTTTTTACCTCTTTGCGCTCTGCATTATCTTCCGTTGATGCTTCACCAGAGCCACCGCCAAGCATTCCCATAAAATAAAGCGTCCCGCCTACACCGCCACCACCTAACAGCAGTAAAGCGAGAGCCATGATGATTAGCTTTTTTTTGCCACCACCTTTGGCTTCTTTCTTATCGCCATCGTCATCAGCCATCACACACCTCTAAGTTCAAGAATTTGTTTCATCTTAGGTTTAGCAATTAATGTGCCACGAACTTATTTCTTTAATAACAATAAGTTACAATGGAAGACTGTATAGCGACATATTTTTGACTTGCGTTTTTAAATAAAATGAAGGGACTGCGTCGATAAAACGACGCTCGTATTACAAGAATGCAGAGATGTTTAGTTAAGCGTAGAGATCCAACGCAGCAGAAGAAGTGATTGCAGATAAGTCTATTTGTGAAATTATTTCCGTTTGCTCATTCATGGATAGACCTGCGTCAGTATTGGCATACTGCCCACCGGACTGATTTTTTTCTTGTTTATGACGCTCCTGTAGCGACTGCTCAGAAACATTGGCATCACCCAGCATTAAACCTGAATTGCTAAACATTTCACGCAAACGTGGCAGTGATGCCTCAATAGCCTCACGAACCACACCATGCTGCGCAGAAAAGATAATTGATGCCTGCTCATCTTTCATTGCCACTCGAACCTCGATGGGTCCCAAATGAGCAGGGTTAAGTCGGATCTCAGCCACCTGGTTCTGTCCCTGGCCAGCGACACGGGACAACATCATAACCTTATCGCTAAACTCAGTTTGCCATTGCGATGCGTTCAACGGTGACTGAATAATACTAGACACAGGCCGCGAACCAATATTTACCTGCGAGCCCTCTGCCTTGCCAAGCTGACTATTAGATGCCGTGGCATTCGCCGATTCAGACAAATCCAACAGCCCCACATTCAACTGACGCTCATTCGACACAGCAGCCATACGCTCAAGCAACACAGGCATTGGCGTAACCACAGCCTTGCCATATAAATCTTTGCTTGTATCAAGGTTAGAAATAGAGACACCATTCTCACCCACCTTGTTTAATCCTGACTCAGCTGCTAACTGGCGCAAATTGTCTCCAACTTTAGCAACTTCGGGTGTCAGTGATTGTGACGGTAAAAGCGCATTTAATCTTTCTAATAAACGTCGATCACCAAATTGTGATTGTTCTGACAACTGGCCCACCATTTCCATATTAGCCACAGTGGTTTTTGAGAGCTGAGATAAGGGATCAGAAGAAGCCGCATTATTAATAAGCTGCCTAATTTTAGAAAATAGTGCATCCACTTGTTGTCTATTCTGCTGGGCAGTCAACTCCGAACCGACCGTTCCGGCCTGAGCTTGTGGCTGTGAAATAAATGGTAAAACGGATTCACTGCCTGTCGTTCCAGCCAGCCCTTGCAGCCCCGGCAAAACAGCCGCATTGCCAGCCTGTCCTTCTAGACCTTGTAGCAAATCCGCTAGTTTGCCCACCAGCGCCTCCACCTCCGGCCCCTGCAGTTGTGAAATGAGCGACAAAACATCCTCATTGCTCATGTCAGCGGCAAGACCTTGCCCCTCAAATAGCGGCAATTCAGAGCCTTTTGTTGCCATTTGCCCTTCAAGTAACCCATTTACCGCCCGCAACAAGCCATCCATCTCAAGCTGAATATCTGGGCTTACAAGCTCAGGCTGTAACTCCTGGGCTGATAGATTAAACGAAGATAGAAACGATGAATTTACTGGTTTTGTTGAATTATCAATAGATTGAGAGGGCGAAGCCACAGACATACCAACCCCTTGACCTGAAATCAGGCTGGCCAGCAAGAATGAATTATTTTGAGATGCTGCGTCCATGGCACCATTCACTTATTAATCACATTAAGATTAAAAGCAATATCCGTACCAGCTATTAGCATAGAAAAAGCAGTTGTTGGAAACTGCCAAAGATTAGTCTTGAACCAACTCTACAATTTTTTTGCAGACCCTATTTAGCGGCAATATAAAATCTATGCCTCCACGTTTGACCGCCTCACCCGGCATTCCCCAAACCACGCTGGTCTTTTCATCTTGCGCAATGGTCTTGGCGCCAGCCTCGTGCATTTCATTCATACCATTGGCACCATCATCACCCATACCCGTCAATATCACACCAACTGCATTAGGGCCTGCATTTTGCGCAACTGACCTGAATAACACATCAACGGCAGGTCTATGTCTGTTAACTGGTGGGCCATCGTTCAATTTACAGCGATACTTAGCACCATCACGAACCACCATCAAATGGGCGCTGCCCGGAGCAACATAGGCATGCCCAGGCAGTATCTGCTCGTTGTCTTCAGCGTGCCTGACATTGATTGCACATAGCCCATCCATTCGCTTGGCGAATGGCTCACTAAATGCTTCTGGTATATGCTGCGCAATAACAATGCCTGGAGAATCAGGGGGCATGGTAACCAAAACATCCTTGATGGCCTCAGTGCCTCCCGTGGATGCACCAATCGCAATCAACCTGTCTGTGGTTCGATAGTGCTTGGTGACAGCTTTCTCTAACACAGCATCGGCAGACTGCTTTTTTGTTGTGCCCAAGCTGGATGCACGCATCAATAAAGCAGTTTTGCTCACTGCCGCTGCTGTCTTAATTTTCGCAATCAATTCATCCTGGTATTCGACAAGTCCATCAGCAAGATCAATTTTTGGCTTGGTAACAAAGTCAATGGCCCCAGCCTCCAGGGCTCTAAGGGTGACATCAGCTCCCTGTTCAGTTAGCGACGAAACCATAACAACAGGCATTGGATGGAGGCGCATTAGATTTTTCAGGAAGGTTAGCCCATCCATGCGCGGCATCTCAACATCAAGGGTCAAAACGTCTGGATTTAATTCTTTGATTTTATCGCGTGCAATATAGGGGTCCTGAGCAACTCCTACAACCTCTATACCCGGTGCTGAGTTCAGCATTTCAGTCAGCAACTTTCTAACTAGCGCCGAATCATCAACTATCAGAACTTTTATTTTCGCCACAAATCACCCACCATCAAAACAAGTCAATTTCGCCTTCTACAGGCTTAGATTCAAGAGTATCCATGTAGGATGTCTCGCGATCGACAATAGTATTGTTATGTAGAGAACGGAGTTTCTTCATTAGTATCTTTCCCGACTGAGGAAAGTAATGAACTTTGCGTGGATAAATATCACCTAAATCCTCCGCTAAAAGACTAAAGCCCTCAGTCTTTATAAAATCTCGTACAAACGAAATATTTTTCTTACCAATATCTGTCATATTTTCGAGAATCATGCCGCCACCAAACACTTTGATCTCAAGGTTTTCACGCCTGCCGCCATTCTTGAGAATGTCGTTAATCAATGCTTCCATGGCAAAGTTTCCGTAGCGTGTAGCAGCACTGTTCCAGGTGGTACTTGAACTACCACCCTCTGCGCCAACAGGCAGCATAAAGTGATTCATACCGCCAATACCAAATACTCTATCCCTGATACAGGCAGAGATACATGAACCCAATACGGTGACGATCATTTCACCATGCATAGTCACATAGTATTCACCAGGCAGAATTTTGGCGGCATAGACCTTGTGATACTTATCCCAATAGCGATTGATATGCGAAAATCCACGCAATGCACGTGGTGGATGCCCTGCAGGGCCCAGTTTTCCTGATTCATCAAGCTGAGCGGGAGACACCTAGACAATCCTCTGATAGATGGTTTTTCCAAGCAATTTAAACCTATCGGTGACACCATTTAAATTTTCTGAATGACCGATAATCAAAAAACCATCACTGCGCAGCGTTTCTGCATATCGATCAAACAACACTTTTTGGGTTGCTTTATCAAAATAGATAACGACATTACGACAAATAATTACATCTACACCTTGTCTGACAGGCCACTGCCCCATCAGATTTAATTGTTTGAAGATAATCATATCTCGAAGTTCATTTGATGCCCTGACAAGCCCTTCCTTGTCACCCTTGCCTTTATTAAACCAGCGCCTAAGAACAGACGATGAAATCCCATTTACCCTTTCCATGCTGTACACACCATTACTGCCCGTTTCCAGCACATTGGTATCAAGGTCTGTTGCTAAAATCTTTATGTCCCAGCCAGCATTATCAGGAATTGTTTCTTTCAAGGTAATAGCAAGGCTGTAAGGTTCTTCACCGGTCGAACAACCTGCAGACCAGATTCGAATCGTTCTGGTATCTGCATTTAATTTCATTAAAGTGGGTATTAGCGTGGATTTTAAGTAGTCGAAATGATGTTGTTCACGAAAAAAAGAGGTCAGGTTTGTTGTCACTGAATTAGTAAAATTTCCCAGCTCTGACTCATCACCACTTTCAATCAGATCAATATAATCACTAAAGCTATCCAGATGTAACTGCCTTAGGCGCTTTGCCAAACGGCTGTACATCATGTCGTGCTTGATATCTGAGAGACAAATTCCAGTATGTTCAAGAACAAGTTTTTTTACCCGCTGGAAATCCTTATCCGAAAAATCGAATTCCTTTGCCATGCTGATGTACCTATAAAATATGAACGGCTGCCTATGACAGCATCCAAAAACTTATCTGGACAAACTAATCCATGAGAGACAAATAGATCAGGCGCTTTTTTCACCCTGATCTGCGATTGCCTTTAAAACACTGGAATTAAGCAGGTGATCAATATCGAGCACAATAATCATCTTGTCGTCAACAGTTCCAAGCCCCATTACAAAGTCAGTAC
>Ga0316207_10001953_pt1 | contig 22976 bp, 22 predicted proteins | sample 6weekpyrite_MG_FD_204943 | JGI IMG/M metagenome (GOLD analysis project Ga0316207, IMG submission 204943) | Microbial mat bacterial communities from mineral coupon in-situ incubated in ocean water Damariscotta River, Maine, United States -... | ecosystem: Environmental > Aquatic > Marine >...
CGCAGTGTTATTATGTGACAAAGCCTGAACTCCTTATTACTACAACGTTTTGTTAGCACTTACATTGTAATAATCTGAGTTCAGGCTTTGCTATTTATTTTATCTTTGTGGGACAGCAGTGAGCTTAGCTCCCCTTTTTTACAATTCAGCACCCGACTATTAACCCGCCAACTGTACCGGAATGCTGCTGCTAGTATGAGAAATACGATTTTCCTGATCGACGTAGATCAAATTAGGTTTGAAATCGGCCAAAGCTTCCTGCTCAATACCAACATAGGCGCAGATAATCACCAGGTCGTTAACACTGGCCTTACGCGCAGCTGCACCATTGATAGAAACAATGCCTGAGCCGGCCTCAGCACGAATCGCATAGGTAGAGAAACGCTCACCATTATTGATGTTATAGATATGAATCTTCTCATACTCATGGATACCGGCCGCATCTAGCAGCTCACTATCGATGGCACACGAACCCTCGTACTCCAACTCGGCATGGGTAACGCGTGCGCGGTGTAATTTTGTCTTCAGCATCATATGCTGCATAGACGTACCTCCTAAACTAAAACTTGCAGATCACGACATGGCCGCAAAACGGCTCCTATTCTACCAATGAACAGGCTAAGTTGTCGATTAGACGGGTTTTTCCTAATTTCACTGCCGCCAGAATAACTAATTCTGTCATCCCCGGCCCAGCCAATTTCAAGCTGCCAGCCTGGCGAATACTGAAGTACTCCGGCACAAAACCGGCCGCCTCAAGCATCTCTAACCCCTCTCGTTCCAAAATCACATAGTCGCGTCGCCCTTGACTCAGCCCCTGCTCCACCTTTTGCAAGGCCTGGTAAAGCTTAGGCGCTACCTCGCGCTCTGCAACATTAAGATAGCCATTGCGCGAACTTAGCGCCAGACCATCGACCTCACGCGCAGTCGGTACTGCAATAATCTCGACAGCAAAACAAAGATCGGCAACCATACGCCGAATCACCTGCAACTGCTGATAATCCTTTTCTCCAAACAAAGCATAGTCCGGCTGAACCATATTAAACAGCTTGGCCACCACCGTCGCCACACCGGTAAAGTGACCCGGCCGCGACGCACCACACAGCCCCTCTGAAACTTCCGGCACCTCAACCTGACTAGCCACGCCATGACCGCGAGGATAGACCTCTGCTACTGGCGGGGCAAACAGCAAATCGATCACAGGCTTAAGCTTGGCCGAATCTGCTTCCAAGGTACGGGGATAAGATTCCAGATCCTCATCAGCACCAAACTGCATTGGATTGACAAAGATACTCACCACGACCCTGTCAGCAAACTGCTTTGCCTGCCCCACCAAGGCCAAATGACCGGCATGCAGATTACCCATGGTCGGCACGAAGGCGATCTTGTCACCTTGCAGACGCCAAGCCTGAACCTGCCGCCTAAGATCGGCAATCGAATCAACAGTCCGCATTAGCTAAACCAGTGCGCCTCATCGGGAAAGGCTCCTGCCCTGACCTCGGTCACATAGTTGCCGACAGCCTCGGCAATCGATTCCGCCCCGAGCATGTAATTTTTACTGAATTTAGGCACTTTACCCGCCGTCACACCGAGAATGTCATGCAGCACCAACACCTGACCATCACAGTTAACACCTGCACCAATACCGATGACAGGAACCGTCACAGTCTTAGATATTTCTGTCGCCAGCGCCTCAGGCACACACTCGAGCAACAGCAAATCAGCGCCAGCAGCCTCAAGCGCCTTGGCGCTATCCAGCATCGCCTTGGCAGCGCTGGACTCACGCCCCTGGACGCGATAACCACCAATCTTGTGGACACTCTGCGGTTGCAATCCAAGATGGGCGCAGACAGGGATGCTTCTACGGGCCAGCTCAGTGACGATTTCCAGCTGCACGCCACTGCCTTCCAGTTTGACCACCTGGGCACCGCCCTCCTGCATCAGGCGAGTCGCATTCACCAAGGCCAGATCAACCGTTGGACAGGCCATAAACGGCATATCCACCATCAACAGCGCTGCGCCATTGCCCTTGGCAACGGCCTGACTGTGATAGACCATATCCTCCATAGTCACCGGCACGGTAGTGTTGTGCCCCTGGATCACCATACCTAGCGAATCACCCACCAGGATCACATCAACACCCGCATCACCCAGCAGCCGGCCAAAACTGGCATCGTAGGCTGTCAGACAGGTAATTTTTTGCCCTTGCGCCTTCATCTCGCGCAAACGTGTCAGTGTTATCGGGGCAGTCATAGGATTCTCCCTATTTCTATGTAGGGTACGCCATACGCACCAAGTGCTTCAGGTTAATTTGTAGTGCGCACAGCACACCCTACGCTGATGATTATTTGATCAATTCAAACGGCAGTGGGTTAAAGAAATGCCGACCACTGCTGACCTTGGAGACCTGCTCCAGCAGGGCATTATAATCCATCTCACTCTCTACCAGATTAATCTCGGCAGCATTAACAATCAGCAGCGGCGCATCGATATATTGGTGAAAAAAATGGGCATAAGCATCCACCAGGCGCTGCAGATAATTAGCATCGATATGCTGCTCATAATCACGATTGCGCTTATGAATCCGTCCCAGCAGCACATCCACTGGCGCCTGCAGGTAGATCACCAGATCTGGCTGAGGGGTATCCAGGGCCAAATGCTGATAGGCCTGATCGTACAATTTCAACTCTTCATCATCGAGGGTTAACTGCGCAAACAGCTTGTCTTTTTCAATCAGAAAATCCGCCACCCGCACCGGCCGAAACATATCACCCTGGCGCAATGCCTGCACTTGCTGAGCCCGTTGAAACAGGAAGAACAGCTGAGTCGGCAAAGCGGCAGACTTAGGATCCTTGTAAAAACGTTGCAGAAACGGATTCTCATCCGCCCCCTCCAACAACAATTCCGTATTAAAACTTTTGGCCAGGCGCTTGGCAAGGCTGGTCTTTCCCACCCCAATCGGGCCTTCAACAACAATATATCCGGGATTTTCTTGGCTCATTCTTAATCAATCCAGCCGCTGCAGGCCGTCCTCAGAACATTCATCAAGCAACTTTGCCACCGCCTGATTATTTGGCAACACCAGCGCCGGGGCAATCTCAAACAATGGCTGCAAAACAAACAAGCGCTCGCTAATACCAGGATGGGGAACAACAAGATGTTCACTGTTGATGGTTTGATCGCCATACAACAGCAGATCGAGGTCCAGGGTGCGCGGCCCCCAACGTTCTTTTCTCTGCCGTTGATGCAGCAATTCAAGACCTTGCAACGCTGACAACAGTTCATCTGCAGCCAGACTTGTTTCCAGCGCAGCAACGGCATTGATGTAATCAGGCTGATTAGCCGGCCCCATGGGGGCGCTTTGATAAAGACTTGATTGCAGCAGCAAACGGGTTTGCGGCAAATCGTTCAATTCTCGCAATGCAGTCTTGACCTGTTCGGCAGGGTTTTCCAGATTACTGCCCAAGCCAATGTAAGCCGTTAGCCGACCCGGCATGCCTTATTCAGCCGCCTTTTTGTTTGACGAACGGCGACCACGGTGTGAGCGCCTAGGCGTCAGCTTACGCACCATGACCTTACGCTGCTCGTCGTCGACCTCTTGAAAGCTAGTCCACCAATCGGCCAGATCCTGGCCTACTTCGCCAGCCTCGGCGCGTAGCAACAAAAAGTCGTAGGCGGCGCGAAAACGGGGATGTTCCAATAAACGATAAGCGCGTTTACCCGAACGCTTGGCCAGGCGCGGCTGCATCGCCCAAATCTCCTGCATCGGCGTGCTGAAACGGCGCGGCAGAGAAGTGCACTCAAGCTGCAGACTAATTACCTCCTGAGCCGCCTGAGTCAAGGCCGGCTGTTCAGGCACACCCTCTTCCTGGCGCAGCAACCACTCTTGCCTAACCGGCTCCCACAATAAAGCGGCATATAAAAAGGCCGGCGTTACCGGTTTGCCCTGGGCAATGCGGTCATCGGTATTTTGCAAGGCGCGCATCAACATGGTGTGAGGAAAATGATTTTCTTCCTCAGCCAGCTCATCCTCAGTCTGTGGAAACAGGTATTGAAACAAATTGTAGTGACGCAACAGCTCAAAGGTCTGCAGGGCACAGCCGCCAAAAAACAGTTTCAACACCTCATCAAACAGCCGCGCAGCAGGAATATCATCCAACAGATGGCCCAGTTCAAAAACCTTGGTCTCAGAGGCCTCATCAATACGAAAGCCAATCTTGGCGGCAAAGCGCACCGCTCGCAGCATCCGCACTGGATCTTCGCGAAAGCGCTGCTCAGGCTCACCAATAATCCGTAGCAAGCCGGCCTCAATATCGGCCATACCGTTGGTATAATCGGCAACCGAAAAATCCTCAATATTATAATAGAGAGCGTTGATGGTGAAATCGCGACGCCAGGCATCCTCTTCCAGGGTGCCAAACACGTTGTCACGCAGCAGCCGACCGCTCTCTTCTACCTCAATACCACCATCCTCGGCGCTGTCATCACCCGCCTGAGCCCTGAAGGTGGCCACTTCGATTATCTCACGGCCAAACATGATGTGGGCCAGGCGAAAACGCCGTCCAATCAGACGACAATTGCGAAAAAGGCTACGCACCTCGTCCGGACTGGCGTCGGTGGCAATATCAAAGTCCTTGGGTTCACGGCCCAACAACAGATCACGCACCCCACCGCCCACCAGAAACCCCTGATAACCGGCATTCTTGAGACGATAAAGCACCTTCAGTGCATTTTCACTAATATTGGCCCGAGAAATCGGATGATCGGAACGGGAAATTATATGAGAGTTAATAGTTTTGGCCCCTGCGTTTTCTTTTTATATGCTTCATATGGAGGCGAGGAAATAATCATACCATGAAAGCCTACAATTCAAACCTGCAGACCAGCAAGACATCAGTGTTGCGTTAATACATCACCCAGCACAACAGTATGACAAAAGCGCAACAAAAAGCTTGCATTCTTACAAAAAGTACGATTAAGTAGGCTCCGGTTATTCGAATAACCTTCATGACCACGGTTATTTTTATTAATAAAATTCTTTAGGGAGAATGACATGAAAAAGAAATTACTGCCTTTGGCTATCGCCGCCGCTATGGCGCCTGGTTTTGCTTCTGCTGCCGCTGACGTAAGTGGTTTTGTCGATATCATCTACACTATTGCTGATGACAGCGGTCAGGTTGCACCCGCAACAACTAACAGCAATGAAGGCAAATTCAAAGCCGATGGCGAAGTTGATTTCTCTGCCAGTCCAACTGACGGTGTCACCGTACGCGTTGATGTTGATTTGGCTCTCGGTCTTAACGGTGGTGCCAATGGCTCTGGCCCAGTTAACACTGGCCCTGCAGACTCGGGCACTATTGAACAGGCATTTTTTGCTTGGGGCGCTACTGAAGGCGTTACCGTAATCGGTGGTGTGTTTAACAACCCCATAGGTTACGAGGCTGAAGACGCTCCAGACATCGACTTCACATCTCGCGGTTATGTTTACAGCACACTTGATGGGCAAACTACATTGGCTGGTGACAACATAGCCGGCCTGGCTGTTGCTGGCGTTGTTGGTCCGGCTACAATTACTGCTGCTCTGCTGAACGACCTTGGTCAGGTAAATGATGAAAATTCCATCGCTTTTGTAGTCAACTACACACCAATCGAAGGCCTGGATCTGGAAGCTGGTCTTGTGACTCAAACCAGTAAAGGTACTGCTACCGCCTTAGGAACTAGCGCTGGTGACGTCACCAACTTCAATGTTGTTTATGCACCAACACAAGTTGCCGGCCTGACTGTTGGACTAGACTATCTGGATGCTGACGCCCTGACCGATTCCATGTATGACCTGTGGGCTGGTTATAGCTTCGGCGCTGCCGCTGTGAAAGCACGCCTCTCTGATGACGGCACAGCAAGCGCTACTTCTCTCTACGCATCTTACCAAGTGGCACCCAACTTGGCTGCCGCCCTGGAAATTCGTAGCGATGACCCAGGTACTGCTGGCTCCACAACATCTGACATGACTACTCTGGAATTGATCGCTTCTTTCTAAGCGATTTCCGAAAAAATAATAAGTACTTCTGCATGCTGGCCGGGCTTTTGCCCGGCCTTTTTTTCGCCCCGAGAAAATCCTCACTCAAGTAGCTCAGCAAATCGGTCGATATATTAGTAACTGATTATTCATTATCGCTAATGAGGTAAACCATGAGTTCAATACCCGCCTTAGATTCCGGCCTGCAAAGCATTCAAAGAGGCACGAACGGCCTGAAAAAGAATGCCCACGATATTGCCAATGCCAAAAATGGCGCTGCAACCGACAATAGTCCGACACGGGCTGCGGGAGTGAGTGATGTCACCGAGCCGCTGATTGATATGAAAATGAACAAACTTCAGGTGGAAATAGGCGCCAAGGTTGTTCAGGCCAGCTCGGACATGATGGGTAGCCTGATAGATATTAAGGCTTAGTAAATAACCGTCAATCCGGCCTACACCAGAATAACAACCTGACAGAGGGTTCAACTTTGCAAGTCAACGGCGTTAGCCCCAGCGTTTCTTTTCACAAACCCCAGTCACAACAGGCCAGTGAGGCTGCGCACGCCAATAACAAGACAACAGAAGAACAGACCAAAACCACCAACAGCAAAGAAACAAACGACAAGCAAGACACACAACTCAGCCAGGAAGCAAAAAGAGAAGTACAAAAGCTCCAGGCGCGAGACCGCGAGGTACGCGCCCACGAGGCTGCCCACAAGGCCGCAGGCGGTGGCTTGATCAGAGGTGGTGCTAGTTACAGCCACCAGCGTGGCCCGGACGGTAAACTCTACGCTATCGGTGGTGAGGTCAGCATAGACACAGGCGCGGTTTCAGGAGATCCCCAGGCCACCCTGCAAAAGGCCAGCCAGATCAGCTCTGCCGCACTGGCACCGGCCCAACCCTCATCAGCGGACCAGGCTGTAGCTGCCTCAGCCGCCATGATGGCAGCCGAGGCACGACAAGCCATTGCGGCAGAAAATCGTGAAAAACTTGAAACCAGTGAAACATCAGAAGACGACAAAACAAATCAAGTCGACACAGAAACTACACAACAGACAGATAGATCACTCTCGGCTGAAACCCAACCCTATCAGGCCGTTGCCAATTACACCGCTGAGGCTACACCCCCCAAACTTGATTTAATCGCCTGATACTACCGGGCAGGTTCAGGTTATTGAAAAAGCCTCAGGTGAGTGTGTGACACCAAAAGTAGGCGCTTTAGGCGAGGCAAAATCCGGCGAAAAAGCGCAGATTATTGGCCATAATATGAGCATCTCTTGTGCCCGTTCTTTGGGTGTGAGCCGAATTTTCCTCGACACTCCCTTGAGGAGAAAACGCCGTATCGTGCCGCATGAGGCTTTTTCAACGTTTATAGGCCTGACGCCACCATTCTGGCACCGCGAACTTCACTTCACCACTTTCCTGAATCTGCCCGGCCTTTTCCAGCGCCAAGGTACCTTGGCCAGCATAGAACACATAAGTTGAAGGAATGCTCATCTTCTGCATCAATTGCAGCCCTTGTTGCTGCGCCCAATCCAACAATTGAGGCGGCTGCATATCTTGTTTAAAGCGAACAATAACTTTGCCGCTTAGCACCAAACGTGAACCACCACTGGCTGACAGCTGAAACACCGGGGCAAACTGACTACCATCAGCACTGTTTAAACTGCGCGTCACTGCCGATGCCGTCGATGTAGCCTGGTCAATCTCCCAGATGCGGAATTTTCTACCCTGCTGAACCAACTTTGCACCGGGAGAAACCGAGCGCATCAAGCTATTGTCGCTATCATCAACGGCAAATTCCGCCAACTCCTGCGGATTGATCCAGACGGTACGCCAGCGCCTGCCATCGAAATAACGTTTGCTTTGCTGACTGACATTCTCTGTCATCGCGACGGTTTGGATCTCAACCCCTGCTTGTGACAACCCAGATATAGACAAGCCAATCCCTAACAATAAAGCATTTAGCACTCGCAATATCATTGTTTTACCCTCACTGTGTTCGTCCATAAATTCGTAGCGTCCAGCTCTGCAACTGCCCGTAGGCACCCGTATTAGCCTTATCGACCACGTTCAGTTTCCAAGTTCCAGCCGAGCCTTCACCCAGATGACGGCCACTGGCGAATGTCCAGGGATTGTAATCATAGAAACAAGTGCCTCGACGTACCTGCAAAATTCCAAAACTATCTAAATAAAGGCAATCATGCGTCTCAGCTAAAATGCTTTTTGTTCCGGAAGGTGCCGTGAGGATGATTTCCAGATCCCCCGAGTACTGGTGCACCGCAGAAAAGTCCAGCTCAACATATTCGATAATCAAATCACCATCGGCAACAGCGTCGAGGCTTATGCTCTGCTGAATCCCAATTGAATTATTATCCGGGATATCAATTGCCGTACTCAGTGTTTTTTCAATAATCACCTGATCAGCGACATTGATCCAACCAACTGCCTTGCTTACCGCTGCCGCAGCATCAACTACACCAAAACCATATTTATGATTAATGTTGTATTCCGGCTGGCCAAACATAGGTGAAGTGACCGACCAATCAACATCAAAAACATCATTCTTACGCGCTGTCTCTGCCAGGATCAAGCGCACATCACGCCAACCAAGACTGGGATTCGCTTCCAGCATCAGCGCCACTACCCCTGAGACGATTGGCGCCGAGGCTGAGGTGCCAACAAAACCACGGGTATAATTTTGATCCGTATAGTCATCCGCCAAACCCGCTGCAGGATTTCCACCCGCCGAGCCCTCCAGGTCAGTCGTTGGCAGCCCCAACCGTGTCCAACCACCATTAACAAACACATCATCTCCACCAGGGGCACACAGCCAAATATTGGCGCCCGGTTCTGAATAATCGGCCTGTTTGCCCCAGCCATCTACAGCGCAGACCGAGATCACATGGCGGTTATTGGTCTGGTAGTCATAATTACTATTGTCCTGACCATCACTACCACCGTTGCCTGCAGACCAGACGTAAATAATGCCCTTACCATCACGGCCATTGCTTATGCCCTCCTCAATGCCCAGCTGCCATAAACTATCGCTCGGTGGTTCGGCCTCACCCAGCTCATCAATTGCCAAGCCCCAGGAGTTATTAGATACACCAACCTCAACATGATTACGAGTCATCGCATCGAAGATATTTGTTGTTGACGGGGTTTCAGTCCACAACAGGTTATAACCCGCCAGACTGGCATGCGGCGCCACGCCACGCACTCCCACCCCATTCAGGTCACGCGCGGCAATCAGACCCGCGACATTGGTGCCATGATTGAGTAGCGTTGAAGTTGGATCGGTATCCCTGTCAGCGTAATCCCAGCTTTTATTAGCAGCGATATTGGCGGCCAGATCTTCATGGGCCAGCTGCAGGCCATCATCAACCACGGCAACCAACACACCACTGCCTTTTACGGATGCACCATTGCCAGCCACACCCTCCCAGACGGGTTCGACATTAATGTCCTCACCACTGCGGGCACCGACAAACTGGGCGGTATTTTTCAAATGCCATTGATCCCCATACAAGGGATCATCCACCGACACGCTGGCCCCCTCCTCGCTACCACCGCAACCGCCAAGTGCCGCCAGCAAAAATGCCCCGCTCAAAAACTGCGATGATCTTTTTTTCTGTTCTGATATTAACTTCACGTTAAACTCAACTAATGCACACGTTTGAACATATATGCTGCGATGACAAAAAACAAAACCGGCGCCACCAAAACACTCATCAATGGTGGCAAACCATACACCAACCCCAAATGACCTGTGGTTTGATCCGCCAGAAAATAACCGATGCCAAACAAGGTGCCGACAAATATACGCTGCCCCACCCCAACTGATCTAAGCGGGCCAAACACAAATGGCACAGCCAGAAAGATCATCACCAGTGTCGTTAACGGCATCGCCGCCTTCTTCCACAAAGCCAGCATATATTGATTTGAATCCAGACCATTGTCGGTCAAATATTCAATATATCGATATAGGCCAGGGGCTGAGAGATAGTCCGGCTTTACCGTCACCACGCCTACCAATTCAGGATTCAATAGTGACTGCCAGGTTTGAGTTTCCAGGCGTGATGTCTTAACCCCATCCTCAGAAACTGAACTACGCAACACCTGATCCAACAACCAGGCATCTGCCTCATAATTGGCCTTACCGGCAGTGGTAACTGTCTGCAGTCGATTTTTATCATCGAAGTCGTAAACTGACACCCGACCAACCTGATCACTGCTAATCAGATCGCGAATATGGATAACACTATTGCCATCCCTGGCCCACAAGCCCCTGTCGCTACGAAAACTGGCCTGACCAGAAATCGCCTCGGCACGCAGGCTCTGGGCCTTGAACTCGGCCGCAGGGGCAACAAACTCCCCCACCAACAGCATCAGGGTCAACAGTAACAACCCAACCTTCATCACCGTCCAGACAATACGTCTCAAGGATACTCCAGCCGCCCTCACCACAATCAATTCACTTTGACTAGCCAAAGTACCCAGGCCAATGATCGCCCCCAGCAAGACCACGATGGGAAATAACTGATAGGCCAGCCGCGGCAATAATAGAAGGGTATATTGCATCGCCAAACCGGCGTCGTAGTCACCACGCCCAACCTTATCCAACTCACCCGCGAACGAGACAAAGGCGAACAAGGCCAACAGCACCACCATCACCACCACTGTGCTGACCAACACCATCTTGCCTATGTAACGATCAAGCAGTTTCACAGTTGCGACCTTTTGTTTTATTAGCCGCCAATAAAACCCGAAGACCACCGGAGTGCTGCACCATTAGCAAGGCAATCGCAATCACCAGCAATAAGTGCACCCACCAGATACCAATAAAGGCATCAATCTTGCCTTTTTCCACCCAGGTCTTGGCCACCCCCAACAGATTGCTATAGATGATGTACACCAGAATACCCAAGAACAATTTCGCATAACGACCCTGACGCGGACTGCTGCGACTCAGAAATACCGCCAACAAAGCCAGCAACACTGCCGACAAGGGCATGGAGATACGCCACTGCAGCTCAGCCAATTCACGCGGCTTGTCAGACTGCCACAAAGCCAGTAGCGACATAGCCGCAACTGAATCGACCTTGAAGACCGCCTCGGGCTGCTTCACCAACACCTTATGCTCTCGGAATTTAATTATTCTGAAATCGGCCTGACCAGGTTCACCTTCATAACGATGGCCATTTTGCAGCCGCAGATAACGACTACCGTCAGATTCTGAGGTCTGCGAGCCGCGCTCGGCGACAATCAGATTCAGATTGCCTTGCCGCTCAACCTGAATAAAAATATTCTCCATGCTCTTACCGTCATCTGATAGGCGCTCGGCATAAAACACCACATCACCATCACCCATTTCACGAAACTGGCCCGCCGCTATTGCCTCCAAGCCCGACGACGAGCTCATTTTTTCCTGCAGCATATGGCGCTCGCTATTGGCCCATGGGGCAAGATACAGAGACACACTGGCAACAACCAATGCAAAACCCAGCCCCATCAAAAACACCAGCCGGGTAATACGCGTCAAACTGACGCCACAGGCCAGCATGGCCGTCATCTCACTATCTTTATACAGGCGGCCAAAGGCCAGCAATACCGCCAGGTAAAAAGATAAAGGCAGCAAAATCATCAATGCGTCGATAGATTTAAGCGAAAGCAATAAAAAAATCACATCAGCCTGGATACTGCCGGCCGCAACCTTGCCTAACAGCCGGGCAAACCAGCTACTTACAAAGATCAGAAACAACACCATCGTTACCGCAAACAGGGTGCCAGCCAGTTCCTTAAAAAGATAACGTTCGATAATCAAATCATGCGTCCAAAATTGCTAACAATTGATGTTTACTGGAAAAAAAACAAATTATGAGTAAACTCATCTACACTAATCAGAAATTATTTAGCTGTCTTATAAATCACAACTTTCTGCCGATTGTTACCAATAACAATAATCATCTGATAAAAGCTAAACTTTTATATCTTTCATAACAGATTTGCCAGGGGAGCAACACCATGGAGTTTACTGCAAAAAGCGGCAATCCTGAAAAGCAACGCACAGCCTGCATCGTTGTTGGGGTTTATGAGCCAAGACGCCTTTCACCTGCTGCTGAGCGTTTGGATCAAGTCAGCGATGGCTTTATCTCCAATCTGATTCGCCGCGGCGACCTGGAAGGCAAGATCGGCCAGACCCTGCTACTGCACAATGTCCCCAACACGCTCTGCGACCGTATCCTTTTAGTCGGCTGTGGCCGTGAACGTGAACTGCACGACGCCCAATATCGCAAAATTATCGCCACCACAGCCGCCACCCTAAACGACATCGGCGCCATGGAAGCAGTTTGCTATCTCACTGAACTACATGTCAAAAGCCGCGACAACCACTGGAATATCCGTCAAGCGGTTGAAACCGTGGAAGACTCGCTCTACAGCTTTGACCAGCTCAAGACCAAAAAAGACTCGGCCCGCCGACCGCTGCGCAAAATCGTACTCAACATCTCCAGTCGCCGCGAGCTTAGCGACAGTGACAACGCCGTCCACGAAGGCTATGCCATCGCCCACGGCGTCAGACAGGCCAAGGACCTGGGCAACCTGCCCGGCAACATCTGCACCCCCAGCTATCTGGCCGAACAAGCCCTGGAATTGGCAGAGGAGTTTGACTGCATCAGCACCGAAGTCATCGAACAGGAAGAAATGGAACAACTGGGCATGGGCTCATTCCTGTCCGTTGCCAAAGGCAGTCGCCAGCACCCCAAATTGATCTGCATGAAGCACAACGGTGGCGAAGACAGCAAACCCATCGTCCTGGTCGGCAAGGGACTGACCTTCGATGCCGGTGGAATATCACTCAAACCATCTGCCGGCATGGATGAAATGAAATTCGACATGTGTGGTGGCGCCAGCGTTTTTGGCGTCATGCGCGCGGTGGCCGAACTCAAGTTGCCACTCAACGTCATCGGCGTGGTACCGGCCTCGGAAAACATGCCCGATGGTGCTGCCAACAAACCTGGTGATGTGGTCACCAGCATGTCTGGTCAGACCATCGAAATCCTCAACACCGATGCCGAAGGCCGCCTGATTCTATGTGATGCCCTAACCTATTCGGAAAAATTTAATCCCGATGTCGTCATCGACATCGCCACCCTTACCGGTGCCTGTGTCGTTGCCCTGGGGCAGCATGCCTCCGGCCTGCTCAGCAATCACAGCCCACTGGCCCATGATCTGCTCAACGCAGGCAAAAGCAGTGGCGACCGCGCTTGGGAACTGCCGCTATGGGAAGAATACAACGAGCAACTCAAGAGTCCGTTTGCCGACCTCGCCAATATCGGTGGTCGTGAAGCTGGCACCATCACCGCTGCCTGTTTTCTTTCCAACTTCACCAAGAAATTTCACTGGGCTCATCTCGACATTGCCGGCAGCGCCTGGCTCAGCGGCGATAAAAAAGGTTCTACCGGTCGGCCTGTGCCACTGCTGACTCAATACCTGCTGGATCGTTGTAAGGCAAAATAAAGCACTGTAACCTTAAGGGTTATGACCAAAATAGATTTCTATATCCTCGAAGGCGACAGCGGCAACCGTGAACAGACGGCCTGTCGCATTGCCGAAAAGGCTTACCGCCTGGGTCACGGTGTTTACATTCACACCGCTGACCAAGGCCAGGCCAGCCGACTTGACGACCTGCTGTGGACCTTCAAGCAAAACAGCTTTGTGCCTCACGGCATAGAAGGTGAATCACCCGACCCAGACGCGGCCGTGCTGATCAGCCACCAGACTGCGCTGGCAGACTCAACGCAGGCACATAACCGCCAGGTGCTCATCAACCTGGCCCAGGGCATCCCTTTATTCTTCAGCTCATTTGAACGGGTTGCCGAGGTGATCGGTCAAGACAGTGAAAACAAGGCCAGCGGTCGGCAACGCTATAAATTTTATCGTGATCGCGGCTATAGCCTCGACACCCACACACTCTCGTAAAAGCCGATGCCAAAGAAAGAACCGCCTACCATCACCATCGATGAAAAAGACGTGCCGTCCGTTTTAAGCAGTGATGAACTGCCGATACTGAAAGACGTCATCGCCACCCAGGATGATATTGACAAGCTGCAACCGCAGTTCAAACAGGAACGCCCCAACCCAGCCCTAACCCGCGTCATCGACTCTGCCATCAAACAGCATTTCGACAAGCTGGCCGACACCATCCAGGATCACTTCACCAAGGTTGATCACCCATTGTTAACACCCGAAGAGATTGGCCGCGAACTGGCCGAGGCAGTACGCAAATCACGCCAACCCTTGTCACCGAATAAGCCCCAACCAGGCCGGGCAAATACGCTACAATATGCGCCCCCGGCGCAGCCAGACGATGCAAATGCAATGAAAGTGAACATAGAAATGGACAAGACTTACAGCCCGCAATCAATCGAACAACATTGGTATCAGGCCTGGGAGGCCAGCAATTATTTTGCCCCTTCATCGGTCGGCAGCCCTTACTGCATCATGATTCCACCGCCGAACGTCACTGGCAGCCTGCACATGGGCCACGCCTTTCAAGACACCATTATGGACACCCTGACCCGCTACCACCGCATGAAGGGCCACAACACCCTGTGGCAGGCAGGCTCTGACCACGCCGGTATCGCCACCCAGATGGTGGTGGAGCGCCAGCTCAACGCCCAGGGCAAGACCCGTCACGACCTCGGCCGCGACGCCTTCATCGACCAAATTTGGAAGTGGAAAAAAGAATCAGGCGGCACTATCACCCGTCAGCTGCGCCGCATGGGGGCATCATTGGACTGGTCACGGGAACGTTTCACCATGGACGATGGCATGACCGATGCTGTCCACGAAGTGTTTGTCCGTCTGTTTGAAGAAGACCTGATCTACCGCGGCAAACGCCTGGTCAACTGGGACCCTGTGCTGCACACCGCCGTCTCTGACCTCGAAGTGGTTTCGCAGGAAGAAGACGGCAACATGTGGCACTTCAAATACCCACTTGCCGATGGCAGTGGTCACGTGATTGTCGCCACCACCCGTCCTGAAACCATGCTCGGTGACTCGGCCGTTGCCGTGCACCCGGACGACGAACGCTATCAACACCTGATCGGCAAAGAGATCGCCCTGCCGCTGACAGCACGGATGATTCCCGTCATCGCCGACGACTATGTTGACCCCGAGTTCGGTAGCGGTTGTGTCAAGATCACCCCAGCCCATGACTTCAACGACTACGCCATCGGCAAGCGCCATGAGCTGCCGATGATGAACATCCTCACCGAAGACGCCAAACTCAACAACGCCGTACCGGTACAGTACCGTGACATGGACCGCTTCGATGCGCGCAAAAAGGTGGTCGAAGACCTTGATGCCCTCGGTCTGTTGGTCAAGGTTGATCCGCACAAACTGATGGTGCCTCGCGGCGACCGTTCTCACAGCGTCATCGAACCACTGCTAACCGACCAATGGTTTGTTAAGGCTGGCCCGCTGGCCGAACCCGCCATCAAAGCGGTAGAAGACGGCGACATCAAGTTCGTACCCGACAACTGGAAGAATACCTATTTTGAATGGATGCGTAATATCGAAGACTGGTGCATTTCGCGTCAGATCTGGTGGGGCCATCGCATCCCTGCCTGGTATGACGAAGAAGGCAATATCTTCGTTGCCCGTACTGAAGAAGAAGCCCGCGCCAAGGCCAAACAAAAACACGGCTGCGACGTCGCCCTGACCCAGGACAACGACGTACTCGACACCTGGTTCTCATCCGCACTGTGGCCATTTTCAACCCTGGGCTGGCCTGAGAAAACGCCAGAGCTGGATACCTTTTATCCAACCAACGTGCTGGTCACCGGTTTCGACATCATCTTCTTCTGGGTAGCACGCATGATCATGATGGGGCTCAAGTTCACCGGCCAGGTGCCCTTTAAAGAGGTCTACATCCATGGTCTGGTGCGCGATGGTCACGGCCAGAAGATGTCCAAGTCGAAAGGCAACGTGCTCGATCCAATTGACCTGATCGACGGCATCGACCTTGAAACCCTGGTCAGCAAACGTACTTCTGGCATGATGCAGCCAAAGATGGCCGCCAAGGTCGAAAAGGCTACCCGCGCCGAATTTCCGGAAGGCATCCAGGCCTTCGGCACCGACGCCCTGCGTTTCACCTTTGCCGCACTGGCCTCCACCGGCCGCGACATCAAGTTCGATCTGCAACGCTCCGAAGGTTATCGCAACTTCTGCAACAAGATCTGGAATGCCGCCCGCTACGTACTAATGAACACCGAAGAGAAGGATTGTGGTCAGGAGGGTGGCGAACTGGAACTGAGCATGGCCGACCTGTGGATTCTCAGCCGCCTGCAAGACACCATTCGTGAGGTCACCGAGGCTATCGAGCAATATCGTCTCGATCATGCCGCCCAGGCCATCTACGAATTCACCTGGAACGAATACTGTGACTGGTACCTGGAACTGTCCAAGGTGGTGCTCAACAACGACGACAGCTCAGAGGCCCAGCAACGTGGCACACGCCACACACTGGTCAACGTGCTGGAAACCCTGCTGCGCCTGACCCACCCAATCATGCCTTACATCACCGAAGAAATTTGGCAGCGTGTCGCGCCACTGGCCAACGTTAAGGGTGATACCATCATGTTACAGAGTTATCCCAACAGCAACGGCACCCTGGTCAACAGCAATGCCGAAACCGAAATGGAATGGGTGATGAGCTTCATCCTCGGCGTGCGTACCATTCGTGGTGAAATGAACATCCCACCCGGCAAGCCACTGCCTGTATTGCTGGCCAACGGCAGCGACAAAGACGCCGCCCTGCTGGAAGGCAACAAGGCCTATCTAAACGGCATCGCCCGACTCGAATCTGTGACCTGGCTAGACAATGCCGATGACGCACCGGAAAGCGCCACCGCCCTGGTCGGCGACATGAAGGTACTGATCCCCATGGCTGGTCTGATCAATAAAGAAGACGAACTGGCCCGCCTCAACAAGCAGGTGGAAAAACTACAAAAGGATCTGCAACGCACCGAAGGCAAACTCAACAACGAAAAATTCACCAGCAAGGCACCTGAAGCCGTGGTTGAGAAAGAACGCCAAAAGGTTGCCGAGATGCAATCATCCCTGGACAACCTGAATCAGCAGATCGCCAAGATCGAGGCGCTGTAATTTAGCAAAGGGGAGAACTACACTTCCCCCCTTTTCAACCCCAATCATAATGCTGCGACCGGGAGCACCCGGTCGCCAGCTATTATTCCCACCCCGCTTGCACTAAACTGATCCCCATATCAGACATGGGGGAAACAGGCATGGATCAAGATAGCTTCAAGATAGGCATGGCCATCAGCCTGCTCGTCGCCCTCTTCACCTGCGGCAACATCGCCAATGCAGAAACCAGCAGCGAACCAACAACTGCCCGAATCGAAACAGGCATCATTGGCGGCTCGGTCTCACGTTCAGCCTTCACCCTGGCCGTGGTCAATCGAGAACCAAGAGAAAAAATTAGCCAACTAAGCAATGATCAACATCACATCTATTACTTCACCGACCTAAAAGGCTTGACCGGCCAAAATGTAATCCATCGCTGGATCTACAATGGCCAGACCATGGCCGAGTTAAAATTTAATGTTGGTGCGCCACGATGGCGGGTGTGGTCGAGCAAAACATTGCTGACCGACTGGACCGGCACATGGACGGTGGCGGTGATTGATGAGTTGGGGCAGGAGGTGTTTCGGGAGAGTTTTGAGTATGTTGAGGCTGGGGCTGCTGCGCAATAAACCTTTAACCACCACCTTCATTCTGGCGAATGCCGGAATCCAGTCTGTTTGCCTTCGGCATCTTTTATTTTGATGTGGGCTTCCGCGCCCACACTGCGGGTTCATTTCTTTTGCACGGCCAAAAGAAACGCACCCTAAATGCGGGCATAAAAAACCAAAGAAAAGGCCGCCCGGCGACACAGATCAGCGCAAACTACGCGCTGATTCCCCTGCGCTTCTCACCCACTTTGGCGCACAACCAAACTCGCACAAAAAGCGTGCTCAAACATGGTTGCGCTTAACCCAAAGCGGCCTGCGATGCTCGGCTGCGTCGGACGGGATTGGTGGCATATTTCAAAAGTTGGGGGCTATTCACTACAAAAAACGCACAATATGACTTAGCTCCAATATTTTGTTAGCCTAAATACTTAACCAAGGCATAGGGGGTATGTTATGGCAAAGATTCCATCAAGTGTGGTGAACCGTCTCAAATCTGAGGTACCACGTTTCCAGAAGATTCTACAAAGCGCTCGTGATCGCGATATCAATGAAGCTGACACCGTAGTAATAATCACAGACATGCTAGAAAAGGTGTTTGGTCTTGATAAATACGAAGACATAACTCGCGAGTTTTCAATACAAGGTACCTACGTAGATTTAGTCGTTAGAACCGGACGTTCAATTGATTATTTAATCGAAGTTAAAGCAATAGGATTAAACTTAAAAGACAACCACTTACGCCAAGCAATCAACTATGCTGCAAAAGAAGGAGTTCGTTGGGCTGTATTAACAAACGGTGTCAATTGGGAAATATACAGAGTTCTTGTTGACGGACAGGTTAGCCATGAAAAAGTTTTTTCATTCAACTTCACTGAGCTTAACATTCGACGCACAGAAGATTTAGAAACCCTGTTCATGCTCTGTAAACGCGCAATCAAAAAAGACTTAATTGAAGAATTTTATGAACACAGACAGGCCTGCAACAAATTCACCATTGGCGCATTAATGCTTTCCACACCAGCTCTTACTCTCATTCGTCGTCAATTACGACAAATCCATCCTGGGCTAAAAGTTACTGATGAAGAAATAAAAGAAATCATTGGTAGCGAAGTTATCAAACGAGATGTAGTTCAAAGCGAAACAGGTATTGAAACCATTAAGAAAGTAAACAAGCTGCTTGATAAAATTGAAAAATTAAAAACAAAGAAGACAAAACCCAAAACTGAAACAAATATGCCATCGCAAGAGGATAAAACCACAAGCATAAATCCAAAAATGTAAGATTTACAATCTCGTAGGGTGGGCACGGTTTTTGTGCCCACCAACAATCAACATTCGGTAAATGGTGGGCATATAAGTCATGCCCACCCTACATCTACAAAAACAGAACACCCCACACCATTCACAACGAAGCCACCGGTTTTGACCTTCATCCCGTATGACGCAGCCGAGCATCGCAGGCCGCTTTGGGTTAAGCGCAACCATGTTTGAGCACGCTTTTTGTGCGAGTTTGGTTGTGCGCCAAAGCGGGTGAGAAGCGCAGGGAACCCGGCGTTGTTTGCCGGGCAAGTCATCCGGGCGGCCTTTTCTTTGGTTCGTTTCTTTTGGCCGCGCAAAAGAAATGAACCCGCAGTGTGGGCGCGGAAGCCCACATCAAAATAAAAGCCATCGCGAAAGCGATACAAAACCTGGATTCCAGCATTCGCTTGTGCCCGTTCTTTGGGTGCCGGAATGACGGTCATAAAAAAGCCTGCAACAAATGTAGGCTTTAAAAGGCTTTCGCCGAAATGACAAGCAGAGCTTAGTGCTCCCGCGTAGAATGAAACTCCACCTCAGGATATTTCTCCTGAGCCAACTGCAAATTCACCCGCGTCGGTGCGATATAAACCAACTGATTCGCACCATCCAAAGCCAGATTATCCGCCGCCTTTTTCTTGAACAAATCAAAGGCCTTCTCATCTTCACAAGTCACCCAGCGCGCTGTCGCTACCTGCACCGGTTGAAACAAACACTCAACCTTGTATTCGTCCTTGAGCCGTTGCGCCACCACCTCAAACTGCAGCACACCAATCGCACCAAGGATCAACTCGTTATTGTTGAGTGGTTTGTACAACTGCGTTGCCCCCTCTTCACACAACTGCTGCAAACCTTTTTGCAGTGCTTTCATCTTCATTGGATCTTTCAGCTGGGCGCGACGAAACAGGTCCGGGGCGAAATTGGGAATGCCGGTGAACTTGAGTTCTTCACCCGCACTAAAGGTGTCACCAATCTGAATGGTGCCATGATTATGCAGGCCGATAATGTCACCGGGAAAGGCCGTCTCAACATGGTCGCGATCACTGGCCATAAATGTGATGGCGTTAGAAATTTGCACATCACGGGCGATACGCACATGACGCATCTTCATGCCCTTTTTATAGCTACCGGAACAAACACGCATGAAGGCAACACGGTCACGATGTTGTGGGTCCATGTTGGCCTGAATCTTAAAGATAAAACCACTGAACTTGTCTTCTGATGGCTCAACCGTGCGGGTTTTGGTTTCACGATGTTGCGGTGCCGGCGCCCATTCAGCAAAGGCGTCAAGCAGTTCACGAATACCAAAGTTGTTGATGGCCGAGCCGAAGAATACCGGCGTCAGCTCACCCTTGAGATAGGCTTCAAGATCAAACTCATGAGAGGCGCCACGCACCAGCTCAATCTCTTCGCGGATATCGTCGGCCAGACTGCCCCACAGATCATCCAGACGTGGGTTATCCAAGCCCTGAATCACTTCACCTTCTTTAATCTTGCCGCCATGGGTGGCACTGAACAGATGAATGCGATCGTTATAGAGATCAAATACCCCTTTGAATTCCTTTCCCATACCTATGGGCCAGGTGATTGGCGCACATTGAATCTTAAGGATATCCTCCACCTCGTCCATCAGCTCGATGGGATCACGACCTTCACGGTCAAGCTTGTTGACGAAGGAGATGATCGGCGTGTCACGCAGGCGACAGACCTCCATCAGCTTGATGGTTCTATCCTCAACACCCTTGGCGCAATCGATCACCATCAAAGCGGAATCCACCGCTGTCAGGGTGCGGTAGGTATCTTCAGAGAAGTCTTCATGGCCCGGAGTATCGAGCAGGTTCATGATCTTGTCGCCGTGCGGGAACTGCATCACCGAGGTGGTAACCGAGATGCCACGCTGCTTCTCCATCTCCATCCAGTCGGAGGTGGCATGACGAGCGGCCTTGCGCCCCTTAACTGTGCCCGCCATCTGGATGGCTCCCCCGAATAACAACAGTTTTTCGGTCAGGGTGGTTTTACCGGCATCGGGATGCGAAATAATGGCAAAGGTACGGCGACGGGCCGTATTTTCATTGAGCTGGGACATAAATTAAGGCTTATTTCAGCGAATTTAAAGCGGCTAATTTTACCCTTTTTTGGACTACCGCGCCTGTTTTAAATGTTTGACAAGAAGCCTCAAGGGGTTTAATAATGTATCCGCAATACACTTTATAATTTCCCCCCTTAATTAACCACGGCGACTGCCGACACTATTATGCGGGGTTTAATCCGCAGCAAACAATTACAAAACCTTGATTAGGAGATAACAATGAGTGAAAGCCTTTTTGATCGTATCGGTGGCGAAACAGCAGTAGATGCAGCAGTAGACCTTTTTTACCGCAAGGTACTGGCCGACGACCGCATCAACAGCTGGTTTGAAGGTACGGACATGGAAAGACAGCATGCCAAGCAAAAGGCTTTCCTGACCATGGCCCTGGGTGGCCCTAACAACTACACCGGCCGTGACATGCGTGAAGGCCATGCCCACCTGGTAGCCAAAGGCCTGAACGACAGTCATTTTGATGCGGTGATGGAAAACCTGGGCGCCACACTGACTGAGCTGGGTGTACCTGCCGACCTGATCGGTGAAGCGGCAGCGATTGCCGAAAGCACTCGCAACGACGTACTCGGTAAATAGGACAAGGGCTTCACACCATGGCAAAGATTACATATTCAGAACAAACGTTTGAGATTAATAAAGACGAATCGGTACTGGAATGTTTAGCCCGACATGGTGTGGAGTTATCCTCCTCTTGTCGCGCCGGGGTCTGCCAGACATGCATGGTCAAGGCAACGGCAGGAACAAACCCACCGGCTGAGGCACAGGCAGGACTAAAGCCTCAACTGCAAAAACAAGGCTATTTTCTGGCCTGTATCTGCAAACCTGGACAGGACCTAAGTTTTGTTAATCCGGATGACAGCGCCCTGCCGCAGATCGCGGCAACCGTGGTCAGCAAGACACGCTTCAATGACAACATCATCCGTTTACGCCTGAAACCTGAATCAGAATTCGATTTCCAACCCGGTCAGTTTCTCAACATCCATCGTGAAGATGGTCTGGCCCGCAGCTACTCCATTGCCAGCCTGCCACAAGAAGGCTATCTCGAATTGCATGTCGAACTTGTCGAGAATGGCAAGATGAGCAACTGGCTGCACAACCAGGTCGCCATGGGCGGCAAACTCAACATCGACGGCCCACACGGCGACTGTTTTTATATCGATGACAAGCCAGAGCAAAACTTGCTATTGGTTGGCACTGGCACCGGCCTGGCACCACTATGGGGGATCATTCGTGATGCACTGAGCAAGGGCCACAAGGGTGAGATCCACCTTTTTCATGGCAGCCACAGCACAGACAAGATTTATCTGGTTGATGAACTCAAACAACTGGCCAAGCTGCACAGCAACTTTTTCTATACGCCATGCATTTCCGGCGAAGACACACATGGATTCAGTGCTGGTCGTGCCAATGAAGTTGCCTTAAGTGAGATACCTAAGCTTGATGGCTATCGTGTCTACCTGTGCGGCCATCCAGAAATGGTCAGCAGCGCCAAAAAGAAGACCTTTCTCGCAGGGGCATCAATGAATGACATTCACGCCGACGCCTTTACTCTCAGCAATAGCTAAAGCTTTTTCTAATTAGTCGTCATCCCACAGCAGGCGGTACATCCAACAACAAACTGCTTTACATAAAAACCCTCTAATTAACTAAAGCAATTAAGAGTAACTACCGAAAAGATAGTTACTCACAGGTCGGAAATAAAGAATACTACTCGAGTCAGTTAATGCGATAATGTCAGCATGAAATTTGATGCCCGAAAATTACCGACAGATGAAAAAGCACTCTTACGTAGATTAGCCGTACAG
>Ga0316207_10001954_pt1 | contig 22942 bp, 17 predicted proteins | sample 6weekpyrite_MG_FD_204943 | JGI IMG/M metagenome (GOLD analysis project Ga0316207, IMG submission 204943) | Microbial mat bacterial communities from mineral coupon in-situ incubated in ocean water Damariscotta River, Maine, United States -... | ecosystem: Environmental > Aquatic > Marine >...
AATGTTAATGCGTACCCTTCGTCGTATGTTTGTACCATCCCGCACCTTAGCGCGCTACATGATCAAAATGCACCTTGGTCGCTTTATGGGCATCCTCATTGGCCTTACTGCTGTTCTGCAATTTCTTGATTTATTAGCTGTTTCGGATGACATTTTAACACCGGACGGGGCTACTTGGGTTTCGCTTTTGTCTTATATAAGCATGCGCACGCCACAGTTGGTATCGCAGTTTGCCCCATTTGCCGCCCTTTTGGCCTCTTTATTAACGCTAGCTACACTCAACCAACATAGCGAAGTCGTCATTATGAAAGCCGCAGGTCTTTCAGCCCACCGCATTTTATTGCCGTTGGGCCTAGGGTCATTCCTCATTGCCGTTGGGCACTTTGTTTTCAATGAGACAATCGTTGTAAATGGCAATGCCGAACTCGAATATTGGCAAGACAATGACTATGCTGTTGATCTACCCCCTAACGTGAATCTTGCAGGACGGATTTGGATTAAGGAAGGCAATCAAGTAATCATGGTTGAGAGTGTCAGCCGGCTTGGTAACAGGTTTGTATTAGATAAAGTATCACTTTATGAGCGCGATGATGCAAAGCGCCTAACTGCCATGGTACGGGCTGACTTTGCTTGGTATCAAAACAACAAATGGACTCTCCATGAGGTTCGTCGCTTTGATACCAAGAGTCACGAGCTAACTATTACCCCCGCGCAAGACTGGGATATCCCAACCCGCCCAGATCGTTTCATGGCACTGATGGTAAAGCCTAATCATGTCTCCATGCCTACACTGTGGTCATCAATTCGTCGTCTTGATAAAGAAGGCATTCCCACAGATAGACTAATGGCTAGCTTCCTTCAGAAGTTGGCAGGACCAGCAGCAACACTACTTATGCCCTTGCTGGCAGCTGTCGCTGCCTTTGGTGTGCACAGGGCTGGCAGCCTTGTTCTGCGCCTCGTTGTTGGTATGGCTCTCGGTTTCAGCTTTTTTGTTGCCGACAATTTCATGCTAGCAATGGGGGAATTTGGCGCTGCGCCTCCAGTTCTTGCTGCCTGGGCACCTTTCTTTTTATTTTTGCTTCTGGGGTATGCGGTTATTTTTAACACCGAAGAAGGCAAAGGCAAGCAAGTGAAATCCAGTACCAATGGTTAAAACCGAGGACCAGAGTATTGTCCCTGAGAATCATAGGGCACGAGTAGCTGGCGGCGCTGGTTTTGCCTTTCTAGGCCGCATGGGAGCTCTAATTGAAGCAGCCTCTATGATTGCCTTTACATGGATGTACGGGGCAGCCACATTCGGGCTCTATGCCGCTTTATGGGCCTACATTAAAGTTTCAACTGCTGTTGCAGATGTGGCTATGTCTACAGCCCTGCAACGCTTTGTTCCACGCGTAAGTAAAAGCGAAGCAGATATGGCCGCCGGTCATGCTTTGAAACTTAGCTTTTTAATAAGCTGTATTTTTGCCCTAATAGGCACACTGTTAGCCCCTAAACTAGCGCCTTTTATCAACGCAGCAGAAGCAGATGCAGTCCGTCTCATCACTGTCATTCAAATCTATGTTTGGGTCTTGCCTTTTTGGACATTAGTTGAGGTTGGCACCGCTGCCATTCGCGCACGCCGCACATTTGGCCCTGAAATCAAAGTTCGTATTTTCTACGAACAAGGCCTAAGGCTTGTTGCTGCTACAAGTTTCGCTTATGCAGGCATGCTTACATACGGATTATTTTTAGCGCATCTCGTCAGCGTTCTCTTAGCTGCTTTATTAGCGCTCAGGTTGATTTCAAAACATTATAATCTGCGGGCAGTTCTTACCGCTCCTATGACAGGCCCTATCGCACGGGACATGCGTAAATTTGGCCTGTCTATCATGCCTGCCAATATCAGCAAAAAGCTGTTCAGTGAATTTCCCGTTATGTTCCTGAACTTTCTTTTACCAGGAGCTGCCGGAGCTGCCGCTAGTGGATTTTATGCGGTCGCCCGTAAAATCGCCAGTGCCTTGCAGGCTGTTAGGCTCACGTTTGAGTATGTGATGGCACCCCTTGCAGCAGAGCGTGATGGTCACGGTGATCATACAGCGCTCCAAGAAATGTTTGCCTTTGCGACACGCCTAAGTCTCTGTGTTGCGCTGCCGTTTGGAGCCGCCCTTATTCTTGCTCGCGGAGATATCCTCGCGGCAATGAAGCCTGAATTTCAGGCGGCGGCAGCCGCAATAGCTATTCTTTGTGTGGGCAGAGTGATTGAAGCATCTACAGGCCCCGCTACTGCGATTATTGAAATGTTGGGCCACCGCTTGTTGCCCGCCTTCAATGGCCTGATGGGTTTAGCTGCCTTGCTGTTGCTTGGGCTTTACCTTATTCCTTTATACGGTGTTACCGGGGCCGCCGTAGCTGCCGCTGTAGGGATCAATGTCACAGCCTTCTTGTCGTTGTTACAGGCCACCTTTTTGTTTAAGCTTTTTCCATACGACAAACACATACTGCGTCCACTCGGAGCAACCCTTATTTTCACAAGTATTATTGCAGCCCTAATACCCTACAGTACAGAGTGGCCTGCTCCATTTGGCATTATCGTTTCAATTGCTTTATTGGCTCTCGCTTTAATACTTCTTGTTAGGTACGGCTTAGCTGCAACTGACGCAGAAGCTCTTGGCAAAATAAGTATTTGGCTGCGCCCCAAGTCCCGCAACACCAAAAGTTAGCACTTGATTTTCGCTTGCTCCACGTTATCCCTCTAAGCACTAAACAATTCCAATTGGAGGACTCTTTCCTGTGAACGACGTAAACATCAGGCTTGTAAATAACAAAGCCGACCTCAAAGATTTCGTCAATGTAACGCGGGAAGTTTATAAGGATGACCCTAACTGGATACAGCCATTAATGCCTGAACGTATGGATGTTCTACAGGCACACAAAAATCCATATTTCGACCACGCAGAAGTTGCCATGTGGGTCGCAGAGCGTAGCGGCAAGCTTGTCGGAAGGATCAGCGCACAGATCGACCAACTTGCCCAAGAAAAGTGGGGGCCAAATCTAGGTCATTTTGGCTTTTTCGAAGCGTGTGACGAACAAACTGGCTCCATCCTTTTGGATACAGCAAAAGCATGGCTAAAAGAACGCGGCATGGTACGCATGCAAGGGCCTTGGTCTCTTAACCCTGCAGAAGAAGTGGGCACACTAATAGACGGCTTTGACACTCCCCCTTGTTTCATGATGCCACACGGTCGTCCCGAGTACGATAGCTGGTTGAAAGCCTTTGGCCTTGGCAAAGCCAAAGACATGTATGCATACGAACTTGATATTACACCGCCCCTACCTGAACGGGCGCAACGTATTGTTGGAATGGCAAAGAAGAATGCCAAAGTAACCATGCGCCCGGTTAACATGAAAAAGTTTGATGAAGAACTGGCGATCATTATGGACATCTATAATGAGGCCTGGGGCGAAAACTGGGGCTATGTGCCCTTCACAGAAAAAGAAATAAAACACGGTGCTGAAGCACTTAAGCCGGTTGTTAAGCCATATCGCACTTACATTTGCGAATATGACGGCGAACCAGTTGCTTTCATGCTCACAATTCCTGATGTAAACCACAAAATAAGAGATTTAGACGGTAAGCTTGGGCCTATCAAAGCAATCAAGCTTTTGTGGCGCATGTTTAACGGCAGGGAAGATCGTTGCCGTGTGCCATTAATGGGGGTGCGCAAACGCTTTCAGAAGAAACCTCTCGGGGCGGCGATGTCTATGTGGATGATAGATGTATCCAAACAAAATGTTGTTAATCGCGGCGCGTACTTTGGAGAGCTTGGTTGGATTTTGGAAGATAATGACGGCATGAATTCCATACTTCAGGAAATTGGCTGTAAAATCTACAAAACTTACCGTGTATATGAAACCAATATAGAATAACCTGAGCATCCCCCATGCCTGACTTGATTTCCATCAAGGCATATTATGGCGGAACAGCGTAAAGTTGCACCGAATCCACTAAACAAGAGGAGTGCGACATGTCTGAATTTCTTCATAAGCTAGCTGAAGGCTTACGCTCACGCGAAAAAATGTTGGAGGACCACGCAGAAACTAGTGCTTTTGACCGCCCTGGTGGTGACAAATATCAACAGGAGTATAACTCCTTGATGGCAGAAATTAAGGAATTCCAAAAGAAGATAGACAAAGCCCAACAAGCTAAAGAGGATTTTGATGAGCATTTTGAACGGGAAATAAACGAAAACAATCAAAAGCTCTCAATCAAAATTGACGCTTGGCAAAAATCCGTTTCGTCTTAACATCTTTCAGACCTAACGCTGTACATACGTTCTTGCGCTAGGTTTGCGAACTCACAGAGCAATGGGCGGGTTTCTCTAGGGTCTATAACATCCTCAACCATAAAAGCTTCCGCGGTCCTGAATGGGCTGCGGACCTTGTCTAAGCGGGCCCTTATGTCTGCCAGATGATCTTCTGGATTCTCTGCCCCCTCCAACTCAGCTTTGTAAGCAACCTCAATACCACCTTCCAAAGGAAGGCTTCCCCAATCGCCGGATGGCCACGCAAAACGGTATTGAAACTTAGTGTGGTCGCTCATTGCGGCACCTGCTACACCATATGCTTTGCGTATGATAACCGTTGCCCACGGTACTTTGGAGCTATAAATTCCGTTTAAGGCATTCACACCATGCCTAATCGTTGCTGCTTTTTCGGCCTCTAGTCCAATCATAAAACCCGGGTTATCGACCAAATGCACAACAGGTAAGCTGAAGGTGTTCGCCAGTTTTACAAAGCGTTCGATTTTTTGAGCAGCATCCGCCGACCAGCTACCGCCCATAAAAGATGGATCTGATGCCAAAACGGCTACCGGCCATCCATCTAGGCGGGCAAATGCTGTGATAGCAGATTGCCCCCACCGACGGCCCATCTCAAAAATACTATTTAAGTCGAAAACACTATTCATGATTTTACGCATGCTATAAGCCGCACGTCGGTTTTCAGGCACAGCATTCTTCAGTGTTTCATCCCGGCGTAACGTACCATCCTTTGTCGCCCCCCTTATAGGGCGTGCGCCAACAGCATTCGGTAAATATGATAAAAATCTACGAGCTGCTTCAAAAGCCTCCTCTTCACTGTTTACCATATCATCCACTGCGCCGTTTCGGGCGTGAATTTCAGCCCCGCCAAGCTCTTCTTTGCCGTGTGTCTCGCCAATGGCTGCTACAACAGCGGGGCCCGCTGTAAACATATGCGACAACCCTTTCACCATCACACTATAATGGCTCGCTACCACCCTCGCCGCCCCTAACCCTGCAACAGAACCAAGGGCCAAAGACACAACGGGCACTGTCTCAAGATTCTTAACCACATGTTCCCAGCCCGGCAGATAAGGCACATACGTTAGCCCCATGTCCTCCAACATTTTTACTGAACCACCACCGCCAGTGCCGTCAATCAACCGAATAACAGGCATACGCCACTCATGTGCCATCTGCTCAGCCAACATAGCCTTCCGCCAGATGGCTGCATCTGCAGCGCCTCCTCTTACGGTGAAGTCATCTGCCGCCAGCACAGTGTGCCGTGCATCCACCTTTGCTTTGCCAAACAAGAAGTTCGCGGGTGTAAAATCTTTAATATCCCCATTTTCATCGTATGAAGCTTTTCCTGCAAGCTTACCTATCTCGCGGAAGCTACCGGGATCAGCCATTCGGTTCAGGCGCTGGCGAACATCTAACTTGCCCCTAGCATGTTGCCGAGCAAGTTTTTCTTCGCCGCCCATTTTCTCGGCGAGCGTTTCACGCTGTCGCTTTTCCTCTAACTCACGTTCCCACGCCATATTGCCATTTCCTGTTTGAAATTAGTTCGTTACATGAAATAGCTTGCGAAAAAATTAGTCAAACAACCAATTCATATCATTTAAACGGCAGCTCCTTACCCAGACTGCATCAAGCGCACGCCCTCATCGCGTTCGAAAAGATACAGAAGGTGTCGAAGCGCTTCGCTTCGTTTACCTTTAAGCTCAGGGTCTCGTGTGATGATTAGCCGGGCGTCATCACGGGCTAACTCAATCAGGTCGGCGTGCTCATTGAAGTCAACCATTTTCAGTTCTGGCAGGCCACTTTGGCGCGTGCCCAAAATTTCACCGCTGCCTCGTAGGCGTAAATCTTCTTCTGCGATTAAAAAACCGTCTTCAGTTTCTCGCATGATCTTCAGTCTATCTCGTGCAACCTGTCCAATTTCAGTAGCGCGCAATAAAATACAGCTCGATTTATCGCCTCCCCTGCCTACACGCCCGCGAAGCTGATGTAATTGCGACAGGCCAAAGCGTTCAGCATGCTCTATCACCATTACTGTAGCCTCCGGCACATTCACGCCTACTTCAATAACCGTAGTGGAAACAAGGACATCCAGCTCACCAGCTTGAAAGCGCTGCATAACTGCGTCTTTTTCAGGCCCTTTCATTTTGCCGTGTACTAAGCCCACACGGTCTCCAAACATTTGCTTCAGGTAGGCATAGCGCTCGTCCGCCGCTGCGAGATCCAACACTTCACTTTCTTCAACTAATGGGCATACCCAATAGGCGCGCGCGCCACTCACCACCGCACGCTGAATGCCGTGTGCCACATCAGAAAGTCGGTCTAACGAAACAACTCTGGTATCCACAGGTTTTCTACCAGGAGGTTTCTCGCGGATTAATGATGTATCCATATCACCGTATGCCGTGAGAGTAAGAGTGCGTGGTATAGGCGTCGCTGTCATGCCCAATACATCAATGCCGTGGTGCCCCTTTGCTGCCAAGGCAAGGCGCTGCTTCACACCAAATCGATGTTGTTCATCAATGATAGCAAAACCAAGATCTTTAAAAATCACATCATCCTGAATAAGAGCATGCGTCCCCATCAAGATATCAATCTCACCAGCAGCTAAAGTCTCAAGCAAGCCTGCCCGCGCTTTTCCTTTGTTACGCCCTGTTAAAAGCGCCACCCTCATACCAGCAGCTTCAGCTAATGGACTGATTGTCTCCAGATGTTGGCGTGCAAGAATTTCTGTAGGAGCCAAAAGCGCAGTTTGCACACCAGCCTCCACCGCAGCAGCCATGGCCAAAAGCGCTACAATAGTTTTTCCGCTACCAACATCACCTTGCATCAAGCGCAGCATCGCACGTTCATTCTCAAGGTCAGCAACCACTTCACTAAGTGCCGTTTTCTGGTCCCCCGTTAGGGTATAGGGAAGTTGTTCTAATATTTTGTTTCGAATACTACCATTGCCCTTCAAGGCTCGGCCTCGCTTACGACGGGTTCGTTCTCGCACAATTGCCAGCGCCAACTGTGTTGCTAACAATTCATCGCACGCCAGCCTACGACGAGCATCGCTAGTTGGAGCTAAATCCTCAGCCCCTTGAGGGGCATGTTGCTGTTTTAACGCTGTTAAAAAGTCTGGCCACTTTTCGCGTTTCATCAAGGCATCATCGTGCCACTCGGGCAACGCTGGTACACTATCAACTGCTGCGTTAATAGCTTTTCGCAGCACTTTACCTGAGAGACCTGCAGTTAAGGGGTATACCGTTTCCAACAAAGGCATATCCTCAGGTTTACCAGGATCAGCCATATAATCAGGATGTGTTATTTGGACATTGTCCTGATAATGCTCAAGTTTTCCACTAATCAAACGCTTTTCACCTTCAGGTAACTGCTTTTGCAGCCAATCCGCGCGCGCATTGAAAAACACTAATGTTAATTCGCCTGTGGGATCACTACACACCACACGGTATGGCATCCGCCTGTTTGCAGAGGGACGGTGCTCAACAACAGTTATCTCAATAGTAACAATGCTACCGGGTGTAGCCTCCGAAATAGTTGGCCTGTAGCGCCTATCAATCAGTCCTGAGGGTAAATGAAATAGTAAATCGCGAACGCGTGTACCTGCCAGTCGTTCAACCGCGATCCTATTGCGCTTGCCTATGCCCGGCAGGCGTTCGATATCGGCAAAATATTCATTCAAGAGTATAGGGCGCATACACCCGAATCCCCCACATCACCTGACAAATTCTGACAAAAACCAACCCAAAAGGCCAAAGTTTCGCTTTATTGAAATGGGACCATAGCCTATGGTGGCGCGCTCGCCAATGGGCAGCTTTATGCGATATTTTCTGGACCAGTTACTATGACCGACCTCACCTATAACCCACATAAAGAAATTGACCTTAAAAATCGCAGGCGGCGACTGCTGTTTCGCTCATGGCATCGCGGCATCAAAGAACTAGATTTGATTTTCGGTAATTTTGTTGAAGCAAACGTAAATGACTTTACTGAGAATGATTGTGAATGGTTCGAAGCCTTATATGAGGAACAGGATCATGAAATTCTGGCATGGGTTACTAAAGGTGAAGACGTACCAGAGAAATTCAAAACCCCAATGATGGAACGGCTGCAAAAGCTGGACTTCATGGTATTAAAAGCCAAGTAAACCCATTAATCCCCGAGAGTAGATGCATCAAATGAGCTTAGATGAGTTTGTAAGCGAAGAACTGCAAATGGTTGCAGGCGGCGTTCCGTCTGGCTTTGATGCAATGTTACTAACCGATGTAGCAGAACGAGCTTTCGCTGATGCCAAGCGTCCTGCCCTGCATATTGCTAGTGATGACGGCCGGTTAGCCGCTCTCAGAAGCGCTGTACAATTCTTCGCACCTTCGCTGGAAGTTATCGCGCTGCCTGCGTGGGACTGTCAGCCTTATGACCGAGTAAGCCCGCAAGCTGATATTGTCGCCCGGCGAATGGCTGCCTTATCAAAACTCGCACATCAAAAACTAAAAGCACCCCGGCTGGTGCTCACGACAGTAAATGCTGCTCTTCAGCGTGTTGCACCCGTTGCTGCCATCAAAGAAGCAACCTTTCACGCAGAACCCGGTGACACGGTAGAAATGGTCGCCTTAACTGAGTTTTTAGCATCCAATGGTTATAATCGCTCTGGACAGGTTATGGAGCCCGGTGAATTTGCTGTGCGTGGCGGTTTGATTGATATCTTTCCCCCCGGCCACGCAGAGCCTTTACGATTAGACTTTTTTGGTGATGAGCTAGACACAATCCGCCGCTTTGATCCCTTAGATCAACGTACAACAGGCACGTCTAAGCAACTACACTTAAAACCCGCAAGCGAGTTTTCTCTATCACCTGAAGGCATTGCACGCTTCCGGCGAAATTATGTAAATTCATTTGGCCCTGCCCGTTCTAATGACCTTTTATATGAAGCCATTAGTGAAGGCAGAAAGCATCAAGGGGCTGAGCATTGGCTGCCTTTCTTCCATGAAAGCATGGCCACTCTGTTTGACTATGTTCTAAATCCTGTTCTATCGCTGGATCATCAGGCAACAGAAGCTATTGGTGAACGCCATAAAGCTATCCGTGACTATTATGAAGCGCGAAAAGAAGCACAAGAGATTGCTAAATCCAGTAAAGATATAAACACACCACCCTACAAACCCATACCGGCTAATAGCCTCTATATTTCTGAGGCAGAGTGGAAAATCCTACAGGAAAACTTAAACGCAAGACGGATGTCGCCTTTCGAAGAACCTCCCGCACTTGGTGTTTTAAGTTTTGGTGCTAAACAAGGCCGTAATTTTGGGCCAGAGCGTAACAATAAAGAACTTAACGTCTACGACGCCGTTCGTGATCATGTGACAGCGCTTAGAAGTGCCGGAAAACGTGTTGTATTTGCCAGTTATTCTGCAGGTGCCGCTGATCGAATGAAAGGCGTGCTAGAAGACCACGATTTATCTCCCGTCGCCATTGCAGAAAACTGGGCAGATATCCGCACAGCAAACAAAAACATTATCGCCGTCACTGTTTTAGCGTTGGAAAGTGGCTTTGAAACCGCTGATATCGCCATTATCTCAGAACAAGATGTTCTTGGTGACCGTTTGGTACGGAAATCACGCCGCAGTAAGAAGGCTGATAATTTCCTAAAGGAAGCTTCTTCGCTCGGCCCAGGTGACTTGGTCGTACATGCAAGTCATGGCATAGGGCGTTTTGAAGGCTTGGAAACCATCGCCGTTTCTGGTGCTGCTCATGATTGCTTACTGCTTACTTACCACGGCGGAGATAAGCTTTACGTTCCAGTTGAAAATATCGAGGTTCTTTCCCGCTTTGGCAGCGAGGATGCAAGTGCTCAATTAGACAAACTTGGCGGTGTTGCATGGCAGGCACGCAAAGCAAAAATGAAAGAGCGCATCCGCATTATGGCGGATCAGCTTATCAAACTTGCCGCACAGCGCGAAATGCGTGAAGGGCAACGAATAATTAGACCTGAAGGTATCTACGACGAATTTTGTGCTCGCTTCCCGTTTACAGAAACTGACGACCAATTACGTTCAATTGGCGATGTTGCTAAAGATCTGGCATCAGGTAGGCCAATGGACCGTCTTGTTTGTGGTGATGTCGGGTTTGGCAAAACGGAAGTCGCGTTAAGGGCAGCTTTCTTAGCTGTAATGGCTGGGCATCAGGTGGCCATCGTTGCGCCAACAACACTATTGGTACGTCAGCATTATTTAAATTTCACTGAACGTTTTAAAGGCTTACCAGTACGCATAGGACAACTCTCTCGCCTTGTTTCCGCCAAAGAGACAAAAGCTACTAAAGAGGAAATGCGCAAAGGTACTCTCGACATTGTAATAGGCACACACGCGTTGCTAGGCAAAGGTGTTGAGTTTAAAGAACTTGGGCTTTTGATTGTTGATGAAGAACAGCATTTTGGGGTTGGGCATAAAGAAAAACTCAAAGCCTTAAAGGCCAATGTTCATGTATTAACTTTGACAGCAACCCCTATTCCGCGCACGCTCCAAATGGCAATGTCTGGTATTCGCGATTTATCAATCATTGCCACGCCGCCAGTAGACAGACTAGCCGTGCGTACATTTGTGCTTCCTTTTGACCCTGTTGTTGTACGTGAAGCACTCCTTAGAGAGCATTACAGAGGTGGCCAAAGCTTCTATGTTTGCCCTAGAATTGCAGACTTGGAAGAAAACGCCCAGTTCCTGCGCGACTATGTACCCGAAATAAAATTCATAGTTGCCCACGGCCAAATGACACCATCGACGATTGAGGACGTTATGACAGCCTTTTATGAAGGCCGCTATGACGTTCTGCTTTCAACAACAATCATTGAATCCGGCATTGATATTCCCACAGCCAATACAATGGTAGTTCACCGTGCCGATATGTTTGGATTGGCACAATTATACCAGCTAAGAGGCAGAGTGGGCAGATCAAAAACTCGCGCATATGCCTATTTGACAACACCGGCTAATCGCAAACTAAATGACAATGCAGACAAACGTCTTCAGGTTCTTTCCACCCTTGATACCCTCGGTGCAGGCTTCACTATTGCCAGCCATGATATGGATATTAGAGGTGCAGGAAATTTACTCGGCGATGAGCAATCTGGGCACATTAAAGAAGTTGGAGTAGAGCTTTACCAGAAAATGCTGGAAGAAGCCGTAGCTGAGGCTAGATCTGGGGGTTCAGATGAAGAGTTTACTGAAAGTGATTGGTCCCCAACCATTAATTTGGGCGCAACGGTCATGATACCCGAAAGCTATGTGCCTGACCTCACACAGCGCATGGCCCTTTATCGACGGTTAGCTGACCTTGAAACCCGAGAAGATATCGACGCTTACTGCGCTGAACTGATCGACCGTTTTGGTAAACTGCCTTCAGAGGTGAAACAACTTGCAGCGATAATGATTATTAAGGGGAACTCCAAGCGCGCGGGCATTGAACGCCTTGAGGCCGGCCCTAAGGGCATGGTTATCAGCTTTAGAGATGATAAATTCTCTAATCCTGCTGGCTTGATAGAGTTTATCTCAGCATCTGGCAAAACGGCTAAGGTGCGTCCTGATCATAAATTGGTGTATTTTGCCCAAACCGATAAAGTGAATACACGTCTTAAATCTGCTGCGGCACTGACACGAAAACTAGCTACCATTGCTAATTCGACATAGCTAAATCCGATTTTGATTGAAACTAATAAGCAGCTTCACAATATCTCCCAAAACCCTTGCGGAGATATTGATGAAAACCAAGTTATCCACTGACGCAATTAGCGGCCTACTGTTAATTGCCGCGACTATTATTGCTCTTATTTTAGACAACTCTTCTGCCGCAGGGCTTTATGACGCCCTGTTAAACGTGCCCGCAACTATTTCAGTTGGAGACTATGGCTTCTCCAAGCCCATCCTTCTATGGGTCAATGAAGGCTTGATGGCAATTTTCTTCATGCTAATCGGCTTGGAAATTAAAAAAGAGATGGCAGGTGGATCACTTTCTGATCCAAAGAATATAGCCCTGCCCGGTTTGGCTGCTGTTGGTGGCATGGCAATTCCAGCCTTGTTGTTTTGGTTGGGCGTTGGAGGAGATAGTGTAGCCATGAGTGGTTGGGCTATTCCGACAGCAACTGACATCGCATTTGCCGTTGGTATTCTCGCTCTGCTTTCCAAGAGAGTTCCACCAGAGCTTAAGCTTTTTTTGCTCACTCTCGCCATTTTGGATGATTTAGGCGCAGTGTTAATAATTGCCGCCTTTTATACAGCCGAATTATCTACTCTTTCGCTCACTCTAGGCTTGATTGGATGTGTTGTACTTTTCCTGATGAACAGATTTGGTATACGCAACACAACAGCCTACTTATTTGTAGGTGTGGTTATTTGGGGGTTTGTGGTAAAATCAGGTGTCCATGCCACATTAGCAGGAGTTGCTGTCGGCCTTGCTATCCCTGCAAGTAAAGACAAAAATGGTTATTCCCCACTCACGGCACTGGAGCATAATTTACATGCCCCAGTATCTTTAATGATCCTGCCACTTTTTGCGCTTGTAAATGCTGGTGTTTCATTAGCCGGCGTCTCATTTAATGACCTTCTGGAACCTATTAGTTTTGGAATTATTCTCGGCTTGGCTCTTGGTAAACCTATCGGCGTCCTTCTCGGAGCCTGGGTTGCCGTATCCATGTTAAACGCAAGAATGCCAGGAAATCTTAATTTTAGGCACATTTGGGGGGCAGGCCATCTCGCAGGTATTGGTTTCACGATGAGCCTCTTCATCGGTAGCCTTGCCTATACATCCATTGAATTAAATGGAGATGTTCGGATAGGCGTTTTAGCCGCCAGTCTCATATCCGGTATTGTTGGCTGGATGATTTTAAACAAAAAACCACTTCCAGCGCAGAGCAGCTAATGCTTTTAAAGCCCTATGTACGCCTTCGTGGTGTACATAGGGCTATTCACAGGGCGAAAAATCAGTGAAAATAAAATTGGAGCTCATGCTGCTAGGCTCGTGACTAACTGTATTTTGGCCTATAACGCCATGATCCTCAATGCTGTGCTTAAAAATGCTGGCAGATTGAATATCAGAAAAACCCTCAACGAATTTGCCAAAACGTCTCCTATCGCCTCGCAGAATTTGTTTTTACCGGCGGTACAGTTTAAAAAGCAGGCAAAACTGTCATTGATGTTGCGGCCATGGCTGAAATGCTGGAAAGGCACTTTAAGCAAGTGTTCTAGACCGATTAAAACTCAGATCCATCACTCCTGAAGGTTCTTTTACAATCCCCTTTAAAGTAACCTGGGAACTGGCAGTACTCATACCAGCGAACATATCCTTGCTTTAGCAGACTGGTACTAGATTATGAAAAATGCCCCCAAGCCATTGCAGCCAAGGCCTACATCAACGGCACCTTAAATCAATATTACTACTTTTTACATGTATTACGAACCGAGGCTTTCATGGCCGCTCTTTCCTTTCTAAGGCGTGAGGCAAGTCCATCCTGGCCTCAGTCAGTCATCCTGGAGCAACACCTAAACCCTGTCAGGGATATGCTCTAATTCAATTTCCCGAATTCCACTTTTTCGAAGAAACCTCAAGTTTCCTTAGAGTTTTGACAGTTCTACTGCAAGTTTCTTTGCGGCCACGTGAGCGTTTTCAACTGAACTTCTATGTCGGTCATCGTTGAATTCTTGATATTCCGCATTGATCTCGTGGAATGTCTCAACACCCAGATAGCGGCTTAATGTTTGTATATGAGGGCTAAGGTGGTTCATTTTCTCACGGATACCACCGATTTCAAAACCAAATTCACCACATGATGTTATCAACACCAATGTCTTGCCGGACATAATAGGTTCCAACGGAAAATCGCCCCGCTTCAGGTCAAAGGTGAATGTTTTGTGGATGCGTACCACCTGATCAAACCAAGCTTTCAGAGCAGCAGGCATGCCATAGTTATACATAGAGGAAGACATAACGATTAGGTCAGCCTGATCCAGCTCATCGATCAGAGTGTCAGATAATGATAGTAAGCCTTTTTGCTCATCCGCTTTATCCTCATCCGCCGTAAAGGTGGCTGCAATCCAGTCTTGGCTGATAAAATCAGGCGGGTTAATTCCTACATCTCTATGAGTAATTTCACCTTCATCATTGGCTATCCGCCACTCATTGATAAAGGATGCAGCTATGGACTTTGAAATAGAGTTGAATGCGGGCACTTCGTTGGTGGTTTTTCTTGCACTAGCGTCTATATGTAATAAATTTTTCATTTGTGCTTCCTTCTTTATTATAATCTTTCTTGGCTTAATTCCTCGCCATTGGGACAAAGATAGAAGAAAATTAAGTCTCAACACCTCGCTGCTTTCGGTGGAGTTCTTTATTCTATCTTTCATAAAAGAGTTACACTTACTGAGGCTTTTGACAAATGATGATCTTAACACTATACATGAATTAAATTCAGCCATGGCGTTAACCAATGTATACAAATTTACCGTCACTCAACGTTCTTAAAACTTTTGATGCAGCAGCTAGATTGAAAAGCTTCAAGAAAGCAGCAGAGGAACTTCATGTCACACCGACGGCAGTTTCTCATCAAATCAAATCGTTGGAGGAAGGACTTGGTACGCTCTTGTTCGAGCGCAAAACCCGAGCCGTAGCTCTTACCAGAGAGGGAGAATTACTATTTGCGACGTCGTTCAAAATTTTTCAGCAACTCGCTTATACCGTAAATGAAATTTCTGATTCAAAAGAGCTGTTAACCATAAGTGCAACATCCTCTTTCGCTTCGATGTGGTTGGTGCCAAACTTGGGGAAATTTTACAGCACACATCCAGACATTGAAATTTCGATTAAGGCTGGCGAGCAACAAGTTAATATAGAACGCGACCGCCGCATTGATCTTGCTATTCGGTACGGGCGGCATGACCCCATGCAGCCTAATGCATCAAAGCTGGTCACTGAAACAATTGGAATGTATGCAACCCCAAGCTATCTCAATAAGATTTCGGGCATAGACGATGCACAGTTTTTAGAAACCAAATGGGTAAACACATCGCTTCCCGCAGTTACTTGGGAAGGCCTACTCTCCCGGTATAAAGGCATAAAAAGCCGACCCAAATATTCTGTAAGACAGTATGATCAAGAACAATACGTCATTCAGGCAGCCCTTGCCGGTCAAGGTATAGCCCTTGTGAGTTCACTGCTTGTTAGAAACATTTTGAAACAAGGATGGCTAGTTCCTTATAGCGACGATGTTGTTCATAGTAATATTGAAGGCCTCACATATTACCTCATTGTACCCCCGCACAACCAAAGCAATAAAAGCGTCGCTATGTTTATTAAATGGCTATCAACAGAAATAAGGAATTAAGTTTGATGGGAAACCGGCTGCTGACAAAGACAAGATTAGGCAGCCTGGCAAAGGTGGCTTTGGAGCTACTAAAATTGCAAAACAATTAAAATTTGACCATTCAACAGCCTATAAAATACTGAAAAATAAACATAAAAAAGAAAAGTCTGGCTTATATTTGGCTCAGATTCGTCACTTTTCTTTAGGGGTGTTTCTGCAATACTCCACACAGAGGCCTTTTCTGAACGGTTATTCATCTGAGCGCCGTAATCAGCCTCAATGTTTCATTTTATTGCCACTTCATCTCCCAACAGGTGCCTTACTTGGCCCTCACTTTCCAACTCATCGGGACCAGCACGCTATATCAAGCCGGTCTGACGACAGGATAGTATTGGAGGAAACCAATGAAACTGACAAAAACATTAATCACGACAGCAGCCTTGATGGCCTCAGTATCAACTGCAACTCTTGCTGCAGACGATGACAAAAAATTTGACGGCGTTTATATGGGCGCTGAAGTTGGAATTGACTGGACTAAACTAGCGACAGATGCATCACGCGATAAAAGCCTATATTATGGCGGCGTTCTAGGCTTCCGCCGACAGATGGATAGCGGCCTTGTTATGGGTATTGAAGGCACTTTTGGCGACACCGGCTACAAAAACGAAGCCACTGGTGCGCATGCAAATCATGAGTGGAGTGCGGGCCTCACTCTCGGTTCTGCTTTTGGTGCTGACGGTGCGAACCTTATTTACGGTAAAGCCGCATTCGTTCGAACTAGATTTGATGCCAGCTCAGCAGCTGATGATAGCTATAATGATGATGGCTGGCGCTTTGGCGGGGGCTATGAGCGTGCGTTGAATGAAAATGTTAGTTTCCGCCTTGGCGCAGATTACACCACATACGGAAAAGACAAAAACGGATGGGCGGCGAAATCTGGCCTATTGGTGAAGTTCTAAAATATCCCTTGTCCTCTGGAGTTATACTCGCGAGCAAGGTTCCCTACCGTCTAGCTCGATAGCTCCAGAGGCTCCTTTAGGCCTGTCCTTATGGTCTTTGTTCTGAGTACCCTCTTCCCACAGATAAGAACGGTTATAAAAAACCGTTCTTATCTATCCTATTCGGCCCCAGATTCAGCTTGCAGCTTGTCAATCACACCCACCAAAACTGAAGCATCCTGTGCCCCAGAAACACCTGCCTTCCCGTCAAAGATAAACATAGGTACACCTTGTATGCCCATTTGTGCCGCCTGAAACACTTCTTGTTGGATCAAATCAATATCTTTGTCACTGGCCAGCAACTCGCGAACTAGGCTAGTATCCATACCAGCTTTCTCGGCTACATCTACAAGCAACTCATGATCCCCTAAAAATGCACATTCTTCAAAATATCGTTGCATTAAGTCTTCAACCACCAAATGTTGCACACCCGGAGCCAACGCCCATCGGATCAAACGGTGCGCATCAAGCGTGTTGGCAATTCTACAATCGTTCTCAAAGTCGAAATCAATACCAAGCTTCTTGCCCGCTTCTAACAAATGCATACGCATAGCCTGATACTGGGGGCTATCACCAAATTTCTTTTTATAGTGTTCTGCACGGTCGACGCCTTCCTTCGGCGTATCCGATGCCAACTGATATGGCCGCCAACATATGCTGTTTATAACATTAGGGCGCATAGCAAGAGCGCGGTCCAAGTGTTTTTTCCCCACATAGCACCATGGGCACACCACATCTATAACCACATCTAACAGCATGTATTTCTTCCACTTTTCGAGTTTAGAACCACCAAAAACCTAGCGCCTTTAAAATTGTATATATTTTTTTACCCGAACTTCACCAGAAAAGGATATAGTGTTCCCTGCAAATGAGGAGCGGCACCTTAAGTGATTAAGGCTTTAAACATATCAACACAGGGACTTTTGCAAGCAGAAAGACGGGCAACCGACGTTGCAAAAGATATCCTGACATCCGCTAGCAACAGCGCGACCTTCTCACTTGATGAGGGCAGCGATCCTCAAAGCATCCCGAGTAACGCAGCACCCCCAACTAAGGCCGCAACAATAACCGGACCGAGTTCGACAGCGCCGTCAGGCGGAGATTTCGGCAGTCTTATTCAGCAATTTGCTGATCTACGCGCCGAAGAAAACGCCTTTAAAGCTAACGCAACTGCCTTTAAGAAAATTGATGAAACACTCGGCAGCCTTCTTGATGATGAAGGTTAATTAATTAATCCTGCATCCACACCATTAATTGATCCAACTAACAACAGCTAGTACTTGACGTGAGCGCGAGTAACGCCAACATTGTTGCCATGCCAGATAGCAACAAATATATCCTTTCATCCGATACTTCGCCACGCGCCTTACAAGATCAGTTTGGCCGACAAATTACCTATTTACGGTTATCCGTTACTGACAGGTGTGATCTTCGCTGTACCTACTGTATGGCAGAAAAAATGACCTTTCTCCCAAAGAACGACGTTCTCAGCTTGGAAGAAATGCTTACACTTAGCCGCGCATTCATAGAACGCGGAGTGCGCCGAATAAGATTAACCGGCGGCGAGCCTTTGGTGCGGAAAAATATACTCTGGTTGATTGAACGCCTTGGGCACGAAATTGACGCTGGCCGATTGGATGAAGTGACCCTTACTACCAACGGCACACAACTCCCTCACTTGGCCTCTAAGCTATACTCAGCAGGCGTTCGCCGAGTGAATGTTTCGCTAGATACTCTTGATCCCACACGGTTTTCAGACATCACTCGCCGAAGCAAACTGGAAACTGTATTAGAGGGCATTGAGGCTGCCAAAGCTGCTGGTTTGAAAGTAAAAATTAACACCGTTGCCATGCGCGGAAAAAATGAAGATGAACTACCTGACCTATTAAGCTGGGCCATAAAAAATGGCCTTGACCTTACCTTCATTGAAACCATGCCCTTGGGGGAGGTTGACGGTGTCCGAGAAGACGATTACCTACCTTTAACAGCTGTGATGCCAAAACTGGAATCGCGGCACACACTTAGCCCCTCAAATAAGCGTACTGGTGGCCCAGCACGCTATTACAATGTAGATGGCACTAATCGACAGCTTGGCATCATTACGCCCCTAACGAATAATTTCTGTGATGGATGTAATCGTGTCCGTGTCACTTGTACTGGGCGTATCTATATGTGTCTTGGACAAGATGATCATATAGACTTACGTGCAGCTTTACGATCAAATTCCCCAAAGAGAGACTTAAATAATTGCTTAAACAAGGCGATGGGCCTTAAACCTAAAGGACATGACTTTGCTATGTCCGACGGAAAGATGATTGGTAAAGTTAGCCGCCATATGAGCCAAACAGGAGGCTAAGTCCTTCCTTTCATTGATTTTTCACAGGTCCGTTATAATTATCTACTCGCACGTAAATTAAATTGCCCTATACTATCGGGCAATTCAGGAGACAGGCTTTATGAAAATTGCAATCATCGCCAGTGAATTTGGCGAGGCTGGTAAAGCCGCCAATGCACTAAAAAGCAGGTACAGGGCTGTCAACACTCGCGAAGCAGATGTCATTGTGGCACTTGGTGGTGACGGCTTCATGCTTCAGACTTTACATGCCTATATGGGGCAAAAAAAACCTATCTTTGGCCTAAACAAGGGCACAGTGGGTTTTCTGATGAACGAATACAATGAAGAAGACCTTATTGAGCGTATAAGCAAAGCAGATACTTTTAGCCTACACCCCCTTAAGATGCGGGCAACCCGCTGTGATGGGGAAGTTGTTGAATACTTAGCAGTAAACGAGGTCTCTTTACTGCGAGAAACCCGACAAGCAGCCAACATCCGCATTGCAATTGATGGTAAAGTACGACTGCCTGAACTGGTAGGTGATGGATTGTTAGTTGCAACACCAGCAGGCAGTACAGCTTATAACCTTTCAGCCCACGGCCCTATCATACCATTAGGCTCAGACTTGCTTGCACTTACACCTTTATCAGCTTTTAGACCTCGCCGTTGGCGCGGTGCACTCTTACCTCACCATGTTACAGTAGAGATGACAATTAATCAGCCTCAAAAGCGTCCAGTTTCTGCAGTGGCGGACATGCATGAAGTTCGAGATGTACGACATGTAGCCGTAGAAGAAGACCGTGACACAACCCTTAAGCTGTTATTTGACCCTGAACATACGTTGGCTGAACGTATTTTTACCGAGCAGTTTGCTCATTAAATGTCTAGTTAACATTAGAAAAGGCTTCCGCAGTTACCCGCAAAAGCCTTTTCTCCCGTCCCTAATTTTTTAGGGTTATATGCTAAATAAAACTATCGTCTGTTTCCTGACCATCAGAGATTGGTACTGATACCTTAAACTTGCTACCAGTGCCTTCCATACTATTAACCGTTATATCCCCGTCCATCTTACGAGCTAACTCACGGCTAATATGTAGGCCAAGCCCAGTTCCCTCTTGTGCCCTAGAATAAATATGTTCTGTCACTTGGTGGAATTTTTCAAAAATGTGTTTTTGTTGTTCGGTCGAAATACCAATACCTGAATCCCAAACAATAATATCAATATGGCTGTCACCCGCAGGCTGTTCGACCTTGATCCCAATAGAACCATTCTCTGGCGTGAATTTCACAGCGTTTGATAACAAATTCACCAGAATTTGTGTCAACCGACGATCATCAGCCTTCACATAAACCTCAGACGCAACCTGTAAAGCATCAATATTAATGCCTTTTTGTTCCGCAGACTTAGCTGTCATTTTAACCGCTTTTGAGATTGTAGCCTCTAGACTCAACTCATCTACTTGTAACGACAACCCACCGCTCTCTATCACGGCTACATCAAGGATATCATTGATAAGCCCTAAAAGGTGCTGCCCTGACTTTCGAATATCTTTTGCGTACCCCATATAGGATCCATCAAGTGACCCGAACGTCTGATGTTCAAAAGCCTCAGCAAAACCAATTATGGCATTCAATGGTGTACGCAGTTCATGGCTCATTGCAGCCAAAAATTCATTCTTAGCGCGCAGGGCACTCGTCGCTTGCTCACTTGCGACATCTAGCGCCATGTTTTTGCGTGTCAGTTCTGCCAATAGCCCTTCAAGGTTTGAACGAATGCCTGCAGCTTCCTCAGCCTGAACATAACGGCTGGTAACATCCATACCAACACCACGGTATCCGCTAAAATCGCCGGTTTGCCGATCAAAAACAGGGACCGCAGAAAGGTGAAATTTCAACTCTCCACCACTAGGTTCATTAATAACGAATAATTGCTCTCTGAATGGTTTACGCCCACGGATCGCCCGAGGCCCATCAAAACGCCCATCTAGATTTTCAGCTAGCAAGCCAAACTGCTCAAACTTCGAACCAAGGAACAGTGAGGCTGGCTGCCCCACTATAGCAGTGAAACGTTCAGATAACGTACGTATCCGCATTTCGTCATCACATTCAAAAAACCAATCAGAACTAGCTCGTGCAAAATCCTGAAAACGAGCTTGTGTTTTATTGGCTTCTTCAATACCCCGAACCTGAGCTGTAACATCTTCGTAAGTGCCCGCAACAGCTATAATTTCCTTACGTTCATTGCGGATTGGGGAGTGACGTCCTAAAAATATCCGTTCGCGGCCGTTGACCTCAAGAAGCTCTTCTGCTCGAACCGTCATATTAGATGCAAGTACGTCCTCTATAACAGGCTTAAGTGAAGGTACCCGGTACTGCCCAACTGTATTACTAGCACCTGGAGCTAGAGTAATATCAGCGAGGACAGAATCTAAACGTGTGTAATGCTCATTGATATGCATCACTGTGCCATCCAACGTTGCCACATAAAATGGCAAGCTTTCATCCACTATAATCTTTGAAATAATGCCAAGAATTTGCTCGTTTGCAGCATATTCGTGCTCATTGCCTCGACCAACAGAAGCTCCGAATGCAGGCTCTGATCGAACGGCTCGCCGGCTCGACAAGTCGACAACCTTTTTGTTTCCTATAGGCCTCTCAACCATAATTGGGTCTCCCTAGCCTTGCGTCACCTGTCCCCCGGTACGCTATCAGCTATCCCACTTTATCCAACTCTTCAATTGCTTCCTGATATGCACTATCTCGCTGCCATACTTGCAGCGCCCCCTTGGCATTAGCCTCACTCGTTGCATCAAAAAGCGCTAAAATATCTTTTAAAATACCAGGCGACTTAACTGCACCGCCTTCGCGCGCTTGTACTACCAACAGATATATGCTGGTAAATTGGTTTCGATCAATCCCGACCGCCTTAGACAAAACAGCAAAGCTTTCACCACCTTTGTCTGAAAAAATTCGCCAGGCCGTTTTAAAATCAACACGTCCCAGCTCAGCCATTCCTGCAACAAACACAGCAACACGCTGTTGCCGAAGGGCATTCACAATAAACTGAACCGATAACTCACCGTTTTCCATCATGCGACGCACAAGGCGCTGCGCACGAATATAGGCACTTTGGTCTTCCCCTTTATCAATGATTACTGTACTCGCAGCTCGCTTCACAGCTTTCTCAAAGACAACAGGATCAACCTCAAATTCATTCAAAATGCGCTTACGTAACGCAGCAGAAACCCACCAATACATGCGGTATGCTAAATCACCCGGCAAATCAGAGCGCCCTAATAACGGCTCCTGAAACCGGTCAACACGTCTAGATTCCGCCACCAAATATTCCATCGCACGCTTTGAAAGCTGGCTATCATGGTTATTTAGCAAAGCCTCAACGACATCTTCACTGCCATATTCAACCAACGCATTGCTAACAGGCTCAGAAACCTCCTCACGCATTGCAATTGCCATACGGTGCTCATCGGTACGCATACGGATAATTTCAATAAGATCCGGGTCCTTTAAAAGCTCACTTCGCTCCAACAAAGGCCTGGCAATTTCCACGTCATCACTAGCCAACATCTTGGCAATTTCTGGCAACTCCAAACCTGTTGCCGCCAAGGTGTTAGATAATTCTTTACGGATATCGGTTTCAACCTGACCAATTAACTTCCCCAAGATATCAGACATAAGGGCGCGTTCATGTTCGCTTAACCTGCCGTCATCTGAAAGAAAAAGGTCAGTAATATTCTCTACAAGACGAGAACGGGCATCAGAGGATTTCTCCTGCGCCAACATCAATAAATCTTGCAATTCCTTACTGACCAACGGTCATCTCCCGGCTTAGCATCTGCTCATATTATCAGCAAAATATGCCTTGCGCATGCATGTACCCCACAAGCATTTATAACAGAATAGCGATTCCACGCTAAAAATCAATAGCTTAGAGAAAATCAGGTAT
>Ga0316207_10001955_pt1 | contig 22919 bp, 17 predicted proteins | sample 6weekpyrite_MG_FD_204943 | JGI IMG/M metagenome (GOLD analysis project Ga0316207, IMG submission 204943) | Microbial mat bacterial communities from mineral coupon in-situ incubated in ocean water Damariscotta River, Maine, United States -... | ecosystem: Environmental > Aquatic > Marine >...
TCTGAGCAGACCCATTATGCATCTTATCTTGGAAACGATTGTAATCGGTACTGCGAATATTAAGTTCGATATTTAGTTTCGCATATTGCTTACGCCACCAATCTAGTTGCGCTTTGGCATCAGGCCCCGTTGCTGCCGTATCAAGATTTAGAATTAACTGTTCACCTGTATTTTTATCTAAGCCATTTGGATATCCTGCCTCAACAAGTAATTGCTGAGCTACAGCCAAGGGCTTGCGCTTCGCACGACCATTAACCCAGTCATACACATAGGGGTTCATACCCGCTTGACCTTCGCGACTACCATACATACCGGGTGGTAGTGGGCCTTGTGCCTCGAGACCGCGACCATTAAGAAAGATAGAAATGTACTCTTCATAATCAACAGCAATAGCAATAGCACGGCGTAATTTTTTAGCCCTTTCTGATAGGCCACCAATAACTGGATCCAACATATTAAAGCCAGTGTAATAGGTAGATGCCTTAATCGCTGTCAATAGACTAATCCCCTTTACTCCCATCGCATCAGTCAAGGTTGGTTCACCTTGTGTTGTGATACTCACTGCTTGATCAAAGCTATCGGAACTAATACCAGAACTGTCGTAATAACCTTGCAAAAACTTGTTCCAATATGGGATCCCTTCTCTTTCAAGACTAAAGATAACCTTGTCGATGAATGGTAATCGTTTACCTGCATCAGTTAATAAGCCTTTTTCAGCGTCTCCGGGATCACCTTCTAATGGATATCTTTCATCCATATAGTTAGGATTACGTTCCATGACCATCTGCAAATTCGGATTATTAACCGATAACATATATGGCCCAGTACCTACTGGATACCAATCTAGTGTAATATTTTTTTCGACCATCCCTGCTTGCGCATAGAACTGTTCTGCTTCGAACGGCATGGGTGAGAAGAAAGGTAATGTCATCCAATATGCAAGCTGCGGATATTTACCTTTTATTTTTATCGTATAGGTATAACGGTCAATCACTTTTACACCTTGCAGATTAAACTGGCGTAAATCGAGATAAAAATCATTTTCAAGCTCAACCGTTTTTACCCCCTCTTTATATGCTGCCGACAATTCTTTCGACAGCTCGGGCAAACCAACAATATAATCAGACATGATGCCAAAGATTGGCGAATGTAATTTAGGATGTGCAAGACGCTTAATTTGATAGACATAATCATGTGCTGTTAATTCACGGCTATCAGTTTCTTCAAAGTCTGCAAGCACATAAATATCTTCAAATTCCTCAATCGGTAAATCATGATAAAGGTATTCACCGACATCATTCTTCGCAAATGCAGGGTGTGGCTGATATTGAATCTCTGGGCGAATTTTAATTGTGTATTCACTAAAAGCGATCTGACTTACATCGACATCATCAGCCAACGCTTCTCCAGCATCATTTAAATAACGCACATTGGGCATTTCGGCTGCAGAAAAAGGAATTAATGAATACGGCCGCTTCAGATAATGATATTGCAAAGGCGGCATGTAGATATTGGCAATAAACTCATATTCATTCGAGCTATAGGACTGTGCCGGATCCAAATGTTTGGGGCGTTTATCAAACGAGGCATAAAACGTATTCGCAAGCCGATCAGCCTTTGGGTACGGATTATTCCAATTTCCCTCACCACAAGAGACGAGAGAAAATAAGCAAATTAAAAGGGCACTTCGCCAGACCATTTCTTTTGTTATTCCATTATTATTGTCGTTATTTAAGTTTTCGGTTTAGACCGGTTAAACCATGCGTGTTACCATTCGCCTTATGACAATTTGACAATTTTGGGTACTGTAGCGTTCATCTATATGCTACACGCTCGCAAAGACTGAAGAAAGGTACTGATATGGGATTTTTAGAAGGTAAACGCGCCCTCATCGTTGGCTGTGCCAGCAATCGTTCAATTGCTTGGGGTATTGCCAAAGCCATGCGCGCTCAAGGTGCTGAACTGGCCTTTACTTACCAAACAGAGAAATTGCAGGGTCGTGTCGAGAAAATGGCCACCGAGCTCGATTCAGATATCTGCCTCCCCTGTGATGTAGGGAGTGATGAACAAATTGAGAAGGTTTTTGAGGAACTCGATAACTTCTGGGATCACCTGGATATCATCGTCCATTCAGTCGCATTTGCACCTAAAAGTGAACTAGAGGGTGGCTACCTTGATGCCGTAACCCGTGAGGGCTTTAATACGGCCCATGAAATTAGCTCATATAGCTTTGCCGCACTCGCTAAAGCTGGCCGAAACATGATGGAAGGCCGAGATGGTGCCTTACTCACCTTGAGTTATCTGGGTGCAGAGCGTGCAATACCCAATTACAATGTAATGGGGCTTGCCAAAGCCAGCCTTGAGGCCAACGTGCGTTATATGGCCCGCGATCTTGGCCCAGACGGTATCCGTGTTAATGCTATATCAGCTGGTCCTATTCGTACCCTCGCCGCGTCAGGTATTAGTGGTTTCCGCAAGATGCTAGATCGTTTTGCTGCCACAGCGCCATTGCGCCGCAACGTCACAATTGATGAAGTAGGTAATGTCGGTGCTTTTCTTTGTTCGGATCTTGCATCAGGTGTTACTGGTGAAATTTCTTATGTAGATGCGGGATATAACACCGTCGGCATGGATTTCGCAGAACCGCCAGAAGAAGATTAAGTATCAAACTCAGACCAAGTATCCTTAAGTCGGAATCCGACAAAAGGGTTAATAGCTGCACGTCGGCTTACGTCATCTTTGATGACTAAGCCGACCTACGAAAATCAACTTTTGAGAATTCCTTCTTCACCTTCCAATTTCCCGATAACCACCGCGCCACAAGAATCGCTAAAGATATTTACCGAAGTACGACACATATCAAGAATTCTATCGACAACAAAGATCAAAGCAATTCCTTCTGCCGGTAAACCTATGTAACCAAGAATAATCGTAATCGCGACAAGACTCGCAGATGGAATGCCTGCAACACCAATCGACGTCAACAAGGCCAATAAAACAATGACGAATTGCTGGGTAAAACTTAAATCCAAACCATAAGCCTGTGCAATAAACATAGCCGCCACACATTCATAGAGCGCCGTGCCATCCATGTTCACAGTTGAACCCAGTGGTAATACAAAACTACTGGTACGATTCGAAACACCGGCATTTTTTTCCACACATTCAATCGTTAGCGGCAAAGTAGCAGAAGATGATGCGGTCGAAAATGCCGTTAACAGCGCTGGAGCCATTGCTCGGTAATGACGTAATGGATTAACCCCAGCTACAAAACGAAGAATTAATGGCATCACAACAAACATATGGATGGCTAGTGCCAAGATAACGCTTAAGAAGAACCAACCTAAGGTTTCCATTAGGGTTAAGAATTGGCCAGCTCCGGTATCAGTCACTACCGCCGCGACCAAACCAAATACGCCTATAGGCGCGAATTTCATAACAAATAAAGTGATACGTAGCATCACTTCGTACATACCTTGCCAAAAATTATACTGACTACCCGCATATGGCTCACCAATGCGAGCCATGAAATAACCAAACAACAAGCTGAAGAAAATCAGCCCTAACATCTGTCCATTCGCTGCAGCTGCAACAATATTAGGAGGGACCATGCGAATAAAGACATTGACGACATCGCTGGCTCCACGCCCTTCAACTTTGTCCGTAATTGCAGAAACATCTGCGGTTAAATTAATTTGATCTTTAACCGCTTCACCACCCACGATTCCTGGCTCGATAGCATTGACAACCATTAAACCTATAGTGACAGAAAAAAATGTTGTTACTAAATAATAGAGAAGTGTTTTGCTACCAAGACGACCAAAACCACCTGATGCACCAATGCCTGCTACACCAACAATAATAGAAGACACAACAAGTGGCACGATGATCATTTTCAGCGCATTAAGGAATAATGTGCCAATGAATTTATATACTGGGTAAAAACCAAACCCAAATAACGCGCTGTCGTATTCTAGTGAACTTGCTAATCCAAAGACAACTGCTAAACCAAGTGCAATAATTATCTGCCAGTGTAGTTTCATAGCAATTCTCTTTATAGAAAAACCCGGTTATTTTGCTACCTATGGTTTTTCTCTATTAGTATTATTATAAATTATGACATCTGCTGTCTGACGAAGATCGGTACGCAACGCGGCTGCATCACGAGATGCGAATTGTTGAGTTAATTTTTTGTTCGCTGCAAGGCGCTCCTCTGCGCTGACCTTACTGACATCACCATCGCTCACCTTTGATAAAGCAATAATACTAATGTCACCGTTAAGTAGCTCTACACTCTCGTGCATTAACTTACCAGCTTCAGGTCGCTGCATAGTAAACAAGGTCGCAAGTAATTCACGCGATGATTCTTTATCTGTGCGTTTTACCGTGCGTGCTTCTGCCAGCGTTGCATTCTCAAGCACTGCCAAATCACTCAGCGAAGCATAATCCGCTAACTTAAGTAGTAATTCCTCAGCTTTTTCTCTGACTTTTTTCTGACCTGCATCACTTACCAAACTATTAATAATGACATCATTTACTTCTTCCAATGGTTTGGGTGCTGCGGGTTCATATTCTTTCACTCGTAGCACAATAACTTGGTCATCTGTTAACTCTATAGGCTCACTATTGTTACCGGCTAAAACATCTGTGCTAAATGCAGCTGCAATAACAGCAGGATTTGCGAGCAAATCTTTGCCACCTTTACGCGTAAAGCTTTCTGAGCTCTTTACTGGCAACCCTAATTCAGCAGTTACTGGCTCTAAAGTGTTTGGTTGCTCATAACTAATATTACTTAATAGTTGGAACTGTTCACTAAACCGACGATCGTTCACATTACTACGGAATTCTTTTTCAATGTCAACGCGCACTTCTTCAAAACTACGTGTGCGGAGTTTTGAAGTATCGATATTAAGTAAAATATGACTCACGTCACGTTGTTCGCCTTGAATATCATTCAGCTTAATAATATGCATACCGAATGTTGTCTGTATTGGTTGGCTTACTTCACCTTTTTTTAGCGCAAAAGCAGCATCGGTAAATGCTTGCTCCATATCGAGGCGGCTGATTAAACCAATCTTACCTGCATTATTTGCCGAGCCTGTATCTTCTGATGCTTCTTTTGCAAGCTTCGCAAAATCTTCGCCTGTAATATGGCGATCGCGCAAAGCTTTTAGGGATGCAACCTGAGTTGTCGTGTCAGCAATAGCATAGTCAGTAATGCGTTCTTCATAGAATGTTCTTAGGGCCGCTTCATCAGCAACGGCTTGTTCAGACATATTGGCAGCAGAAAGTTCAACGTAATCAATCGATATTTTTTCTTCGGTCATAAAACGACCAATGTTTTTATCATAATACGCTTTGATCATCTCATCATTAATGTTTGCTTGGTGCTGATAATCCTTGGCTTTTAAAGTTAGCGCAGTAAAACTACGTTGTTGGTTTTGCAATTTTAACCAACTGTCCACCTGAGCAGGTGTTACAAATGAGGTACCACTTAATCCAGACGTGAACTGCGCTGTGATTTCATCCTGTTTCAAGCGGCTTTTAAAACCCTTATTACTCATTCCCTGGAAACGCAATGCCTGCTTGTATGCCTCTTGATCAAATATCCCTTCTCGTTGGAATACAGGTACTTGACGAATGATGTCATTAATTTGTTCATCGCCAATGTTAAAACCGGCCTTTACTGCTGCCAACGACAACAAACGCGATTGCACCATCCCTTCAAGTACACGTTGGCGCATAACAGTTTCATTAAATAGCTGTTTAAACAATGGATTATTGACATCATCACCTAATACTTTCAGCAATTGTTGGCGTTGCTGGGTACGGTAATTACGGTATTGATTTTCAAAATCCAGATCCGAAATAATGACGCCATTAACTTCCGCAACATCTGTACTTCCGGTGCCGCCAACGTAGCCTTGAACTCCCCAGAGGGCAAATACAACTATCAGAAGGCCAACAATTATCCATGCAATAAAGCTTTGGGCGCCATCGCGAATCCACTGCATCATGAAACTATACTCTTTTATTATGTAATAGACGGTATTATGAAGTAGGACGTAGAAAAAACAAAGGGCGTACCGATAATTCGGTACACCCTTTGTCGCCGTAATGGCGGAGCGGACGGGATTCGAACCCGCGACCCCCGGCGTGACAGGCCGGTATTCTAACCAGCTGAACTACCGCTCCAGCGCTTGGTGGGTGCTGAGGGGATCGAACCCCCGACCCTCGCCTTGTAAGGGCGATGCTCTCCCAGCTGAGCTAAGCACCCAAATGAAAGGAATGATGTTGCTTTTCCTAACTCCCCCTAGTTCAGAGGCGCGCTAGTTTACGGCATCTTTCAGAGCTTTACCAGCCTTAAATCCAGGAACATTTGAGGCCTTAATTTGAATGGGTTCACCCGTTCTTGGGTTGCGTCCGGTACGCGCTGCACGAGCACGAACAGAAAAGGTACCAAACCCTACTAATGTAACTTGATCACCGCCTTTAAGGGCATTTAGGATTGCATCTAGTGCTCCATCTAAAGCACGTGTTGCTGATGCCTTAGAAATATCTGCACTTTCTGCAACTGCATCGATTAGTTCAGCTTTATTCATACTAATTAACTCCCCTGTATTGTTATTTATTTCCAAACCGTAATCAGATATGGCTGCGTTCGGATAATTTTTCTTTCTATTTAGCCTATTGGGAACATAAGTCACTTCTCTTATCCCATAGCACCTGATACCTGTCAAGCAGCCTCAGTGTGTCATATAAAAGCTAAATTAAAGCGTGACGTACACAGCAAAACCAATATTAAGATCGCCTCTCGTAACATCAAGTAGTTAGCATTCAAGGTTAATAAAAGTTTTAGGTGTAGACGACAAACACCCAATAAAAAAGCCAGTAGAAAAATCCACTGGCTTTTAAATTTTCAAGTTACTCTTACTTATCAAGCAACCAACTTAATGATGCTGAACTGTTTTATCCTTGGCTGATCCTGACTTTGATTTAGTGCCTGCGCCAGGTGCTTTATCCAATGGTTCGGGTATCTTCGTCAATGCGACTTCCAATACTTCATCAATCCAACGCACAGGTTTAATTGTCAGAGCCTCCAAAATAGTCTTTGGAATATCTGCCAAATCACGCTCATTCTCATGAGGGATCAATACGGTTTTAATGCCCCCACGATGCGCTGCTAGTAACTTCTCTTTTAAACCGCCAATCGGAAGCACTTCGCCACGCAAGGTGATTTCACCTGTCATCGCAACATCAGCTCGTACGGGGATACCTGCCAAAGCTGAAACCAATGAGGTACACATTGCCGCACCTGCACTCGGACCATCTTTCGGCGTCGCGCCATCTGGGACATGGATATGAAAATCAAACTTCTGATAAAACTCAGGGTTAATACCGAGCGCTTCTGCACGCGTTCGTACCACCGTCATCGCAGCAGAAATTGATTCCTGCATGACATCACCTAGTTGGCCTGTATAAAGTGTTTTACCCTTACCTTCAATTGCAGCCGCTTCGATCGTTAGCAAGTCCCCGCCAACTTCTGTCCATGCCAAGCCAGTTACCTGACCTATCTGATCTTCATTCTCCGCTTCACCATAACGGAAACGCTGCACTCCAAGATATTTTTCCAGGTTCTTCGAACTGACTTTGACTTGCTCATCACGTGGTTCTAGCAAAATATCTTTCACCACTTTACGGCAAATTTTTGAAAGCTCACGTTCAAGGCTACGCACACCCGCTTCGCGAGTGTAATAACGAATGATGTCCGTAATTGCGGAGTCTGCAATTTGGATTTCTTTTTCCTGCAGCCCATTATTCTTAATCTGCTTCGGTGCCAAATAACGTCGCGCAATATTCAGCTTTTCATCTTCGGTATAGCCAGAAAGACGAATAACTTCCATTCGATCAAGCAATGGACCAGGGATGTTCATGCTATTTGCTGTTGCAACGAACATCACATCCGATAAGTCATAATCGACTTCAAGATAATGGTCATTAAAGGAATGGTTCTGTTCAGGATCAAGTACTTCCAACAAGGCAGAAGCGGGATCGCCGCGGAAATCCGTCGACATCTTATCTAATTCATCAAGTAAAAATAATGGATTACGTGTTCCAGCCTTGCTCAATTTTTGTACAATCTTGCCTGGCATAGAACCAATGTAAGTCCGACGGTGACCACGGATCTCGGCTTCATCACGTACGCCACCTAATGCCATACGAGTATATTTGCGACCCGTTGCGCGCGCAATTGATTGACCTAGGGATGTTTTACCAACACCAGGGGGACCGACTAAACAAAGAATCGGGCCTTTTAGTTTTTTGGCACGTTGCTGTACTGCCAAATACTCCAAAATGCGCTCTTTAACTTTTTCCAAACCATAATGGTCTTCGTTCAGAACTAAATCAGCCGCGGCCAAATCTTTTTTGACCTTGCTTTTCTTTTTCCATGGCACGCCGGTAAGAGCTTCGATGTAATTACGCACTACCGTCGCTTCAGCAGACATAGGTGACATCATCTGTAGCTTTTTCAGCTCGGCATCAGCCTTTTCTCGGGCTTCTTTCGTCATACCTGCTTTTTCTATCTTTTGCTGAAGCTCGTCATTCTCATTTGGCACATCGTCCATGTCGCCAAGTTCTTTCTGAATAGCTTTCATTTGCTCATTCAGATAATACTCACGCTGGCTCTTCTCCATCTGACGCTTAACACGTCCGCGAATTCTTTTCTCAACCTGCAAGATATCTATTTCAGATTCCATGATCGCCATTAAATGTTCTAGACGCTCACGCACATCAACTATTTCTAGGACTGATTGCTTTTCATCTAATTTTAATGACATGTGAGCGGCAATGGTGTCAGCAAGACGGGCTGGATCTTCAATACCTGAAAGTGATGATAAAATTTCAGGTGGTACTTTTTTATTCAATTTCACATATTGATCAAACTGATTCATAACAGAACGCACTAACACTTCTGCTTCACGTTCTACCGGTTCACTCGACTTAATAACCGAAACCTGTGCTTTAAAGAATTCGTCGCTACCCATGAAATGTAACAGGCGTGCACGCTCACCACCTTCAACTAATACCTTCACAGTGCCATCAGGTAACTTTAATAGTTGTAGGATTGTTGAGACAGTACCAATTCGATACATGTCATCTGGCTGGGGGTCATCTTGTGATGCACTTTTTTGTGCAACCAACATGATTTGCTTGTCTGCTTCCATTGCCGATTCAAGTGCTTTGATCGATTTATCACGTCCGACAAACAACGGGATCACCATATGCGGATAAACCACTACGTCACGCAGGGGTAATACCGGGATCACACTTATTTGTTCGTCAACAACTGCTGATGTTTTATCTTCGTTCTCCATACTGGAGCCTCTCGGTGCAGGGAAAATCCCTGATTGTTTCAATTGCGATATTGCCTAACTTAGATTGGGTCAAACCAGCCAATAATCAAGACTACAAACCACGTAAATTCTGAAACTGATATTAATATACCAATCAGCTAGGGAATCAGCTGCTCTAACAAGCAAAAGCCCCGCATAGTGCGGGGCTTTTAAGCATCAGTCTGACGCAGCTGCCTGGTCAGGTTGCTCATATATCATCAACGGTTCTGATTCACCTTTAATAGTATTTTCATCAACAACTACCTTCTGAACGTTTTCCATTGATGGTAAATCATACATAGTATCAAGCAAAGCACACTCAAGAATTGAACGCAGGCCACGTGCACCCGTTTTTCTTTCCATGGCTTTCTCTGCCACAGCATTCAGCGCATCGTCGCGGAATTCTAATTCACAATTTTCCATTTCAAATAAACGTTGGTATTGCTTAGTAATCGCGTTCTTCGGTTGAGTCAAAATTTGAACCAGTGCATCACTATCCAGTTCTTCCAGTGTTGCAACAACCGGCAAGCGTCCAACAAACTCAGGAATGAGACCGTATCGAATTAAATCTTCTGGCTCGATATCAATCAACACCTCACCAATATTCTTTGTTTCATCCTTGGTTTTAACCTCAGCGCCAAAGCCAATACCACCCTTTTCAGAACGGTCCCGGATAATTTTATCCATGCCTGCAAATGCGCCACCACAAATAAACATGATGTTCGCTGTATTAACTTGCAAGAATTCTTGCTGTGGATGTTTACGCCCACCTTGTGGAGGAACAGATGCAACCGTACCTTCTATGAGTTTCAATAGGGCTTGTTGTACACCTTCACCTGAAACATCACGCGTAATAGATGGATTATCTGACTTACGTGAAATCTTATCGATTTCATCAATGTAAACGATACCTGTTTGCGCTTTATCCACATCGTAATCACATTTCTGTAATAACTTTTGAATAATGTTTTCAACGTCTTCACCCACATAACCGGCTTCTGTCAGCGTAGTTGCGTCAGCAATCGTAAACGGTACATTCAATAAACGCGCAAGTGTCTCGGCAAGTAATGTCTTACCACTACCTGTTGGACCGATAAGCATGATGTTACTTTTCGACAGTTCAACATCACCCGGTTTACCTTCACCAACCTCTAGACGTTTGTAGTGATTGTAGACGGCAACGGAAAGCACTTTCTTGGCATTGGCTTGGCCAATAACATACTCATCAAGAATTTGATTAATTTCGTGGGGTGTGGGTAACTTACTTCCGGCAGCTACTGCCGATTTTTCCTGCACTTCTTCACGAATAATGTCATTGCACAGCTCAACACATTCATCACAAACAAAGACCGAAGGTCCTGCAATTAGTTTGCGTACTTCATGTTGGCTCTTGCCACAAAAAGAGCAATACAACAGCTTTTCGCTGTCATCACTACTATTTTCACCATCATCGCTCATCGATCTTTCCTCTAGTACTCTTTGTGCAGTTCAAGTCATTCTATTCACTACACCTTGCTGGGATTTAAACAAAGATGCAAGTGCGTAAATCACACAATAATTTCCCTTTTTATAATAAGGGAATAGTTGTTACCTCTACTTTTACACAGTTTAGACTGTTTTTAGCGCAACGTAAGCGAAATTATTCGCTATCTGTGTCTGCCTGACTACGCTCAGTCAATACCGTGTCAATCAAACCATATTCTGCCGCCGTATCGCCACTCATAAAGTTGTCACGATCTGTATCACGTTGAATAGTCTCTAAATCTTGACCCGTATGGTGCATCATAATACTGTTCAAACGATCGCGAACCAACAACATTTCCTTGGCATGAATCTCAATATCTGAGGCTTGACCTTGTACGCCACCTAAAGGCTGATGAATCATCATCCGCGAATGAGGTAGGCAGAAACGTTTGCCTTTCTCACCACCGGTTAGCAATAAGGCGCCCATACTTGCCGCCATACCAATACACAGTGTGCTCACATCTGGCTTAATGAACTGCATCGTGTCATAAATTGCCAGACCCGCACTCACCGAACCACCTGGTGAGTTAATATACAAATGAATATCCTTATCTGGGTTTTCTGACTCTAAAAATAACAATTGAGCCACAATAAGATTAGCCATATGGTCTTCAACCTGACCAACAAGGAAAATCACCCGTTCCTTCAATAGGCGTGAGTAGATATCGTAAGAGCGTTCGCCCCGTGAACTCTGCTCTACCACCATGGGCACTAGGCCACTATTGTAAATTCCGTCATTCATACCATTGTTGTTATAGCTATCGGTCATTTGAACGCTTCCTTTAATCGCTGTGCTAGCCTTTACGTGAGGCCATTAATGCATCAAATTCTTCTTTCTTTTCAACAGTTTCTGCTTGCTCGAGAACCCAGTCTACGACGCCCTGTTCCAACACAATGGCTTCAATCTCGCCTAAACGGCTCTTGTCAGCGTAGTAATAGTTAATAATTTCTTCTGGTTGCTCATATGGCGCCGCTATCTCTTCAACCGCTGCACGCACCTTATCGGCCGTTGCTGCTATTTCTTGTGTGCTGACAATCTCAGACATTATCAAGCCCAGAGAGACACGACGTACAGCTTGATCTCGGTACAAACTATCATCAATTGGCGCGTCCGGCATTGGAACACCTTGCTGAGCAAACATCTGACGCGTTTGCTCGGCTAAACGCTTAATTTCATCATTAACCATGACCTGTGGGATTTCAAGCTCATGCGCAGCAATAATCGCATCCATCACGTTAGTCTTGGTCACTTCACGAACAACTTGATCCAGTTCGCGGCTCATATTTCGCTTAACGTCTTCTCGCAATGCCTCAACTGTGCCCGCTTCAACACCTAAGGCCTTAACAAAATCTTCATCCACCTCTGGTAATACAGGCTCACTCACGGCCTTAATAGTGGTTTCAAATTGAACTGTCTTACCCGCTAAGTCTTTATTTCCATATTCTTCAGGGAAAGTCGCATCGATGACACTTTCTTCACCTGCTTTAACGCCATTAAGGCCCTTCTCAAAATCAGGTATAAATTGACCCGCGCCCAACACAACTTTTACGTCTGTGCCTGTACCGCCATCAAAGGCAACACCATCAAGCTTACCAACGAAATCAATTGTGACCTGATCTTCTTTCTTTGATTTACGTTTAACGTCTTTCCAGTCCAGCTTTTGACCACGTATACGGTCAATCGTCGCATCAATATTGGCTTCTGTAATTTCAACCAGCGGTGTTTCAATCTTCGACGATGTCATATCTGAAAGCGTTAATTCAGGCATCACTTCAAAGGTGACTGCGTACTTTGGGCCTTTACCTTCTTCTAAAGGTAAAAACTCAACCTGTGGTGCACCAGCAGGACGCAAATTTTCTTGGTTCATGGCTTGATAAAGGCTTGATTGAATAGCTTCATCCAGTGCTTCTTTACGGGCTTGGCCTCCTAAGCGTGTTTTAACAACACTCATAGGTACTTTACCTGGACGGAAACCATCCATTTTTGTGGTACGCGCTAGGCTCTTAAGACGACCTTCAACTGCCTTTTCAAAATCTTCAACCGGCAGCTCAACCGTCATACACCGTTCTAGACCATCACGCTTTTCAACAGAAACCTGCATGTCTCACACCCTCAAAACCGGCCGAGCCGGGAAAATTCAAAAAACTCGAGTGAGATAATGTCATCTTCACTCGGAAAGATAATAAATGGTGGGGCTGGGGAGACTCGAACTCCCACGCCTCTCGGCACCAGAACCTAAATCTGGCGTGTATACCAATTTCACCACAGCCCCAAATAAACTTATATAAATCAACTACCTAATCACAGGAGTCGCCGTTTATAGATACAACGACCTGCTTTTACCAACCGGCATTATACAGACTCTGGCCTAACGAGGTAAGCCACTATAATCCCACGTATTTCACACGGAATCAGCTGCGTGCCAGATACAATAAAGGGCTGCGACAGTTCGCAACCCTTATTTATATATGGTGGGTCGTGACGGGTTCGAACCGTCGACCCGCGGATTAAGAGTCCGCTGCTCTACCAACTGAGCTAACGACCCGTTTTTGAGTCTCTCAAAAACGCTGCGGCATTGAACCATACTCTTAATACGGTATCAATGACGCTAATATGGGGTGAACGATGGGGCTCGAACCCACGACAACCGGAATCACAATCCGGGACTCTACCAACTGAGCTACGCTCACCATAAAACTTTAGATAATTGACGTGTCTATCAACAGCGCCAATTGAAAATGGCGCGCCTGGCAGGATTCGAACCTGCTACCCTCGGCTTAGAAGGCCGATGCTCTATCCAGATGAGCTACAGGCGCATGATGTCGAAAGTATATGCCGCAGTGCAGGCCAATTACTATTTAAACCTCGAAAATGCCCTAAAAGCTTCAGCACCCTCGTACTTAATATGGTCGGAGTAGAGAGATTATTCGGGCTGCGCCCTCCCCCATTCGGGGCTGCCTATTGGCGTTTGCCGTAGCGAAGCGTAGGTACACCTAATGAAGCCCTTTTGGGATTCTAGGTGCAGAACTCACCTCAGCCAACCGGCCTAGCATCTCTCTTACTCTGACCTCGAAAGCGCCTGCAAAACACAAGGCACCGCCGAATCTTTAATTGGTCGGGGTAGAGAGATTCGAACTCCCGACATCCTGCTCCCAAAGCAGGCGCGCTACCAGACTGCGCTATACCCCGAACTTTTGCCAATTCACGTATGAGTCAGCAGGCACGGGATGATACGCGTACACACATAAGTCGTCAATGCATCTGCGCTGAAATGACATAACTTTTTCAGGTATAATCGCGCCCTACTTTTATTGTGAAAGAAACAGGCAAATTTAAATGGCAGCACAACGTATTAATGGCAAACAAGTTGCAGATGGACTAATCTGCAAAGTTCGAGAGCGCATTAGCGCAAGAGTTGTTGCGGGTAAGCGCTCTCCAGGCCTTGCTGTAGTACTGATTGGTGATGATCCTGCTTCTGCCGTTTACGTAAACAGTAAGCGAAAACGCTGTGAAGAAGCCGGTGTTGTGTCTTTTTCATATGACTTGCCTGCCACCACAACACAAGCAGAACTGTTAGCGGTCATTGATGATTTAAATACTGACCCGAATATCGATGGTATTCTAGTTCAGCTCCCACTGCCCAAACAACTTGATGCTGATTTAATCATTGAACACATTAACCCACACAAAGACGTTGATGGTTTTCACCCATACAACTTTGGTCGTCTTGCGCAGCGCAGGCCTCTACTACGCCCTTGCACGCCACGCGGGGTTATGACATTACTAGAATCAACGGGTGTCGAGTTAGAAGGCTTGGATGCCGTTGTGATTGGTGCATCAAATATTGTTGGTCGACCTATGGCCTTAGAGCTATTAATGGCACGTTGTACTGTCACTGTCTGCCACAGTAAAACACGTGATCTTGCTGGCAAAATTGCTCAAGCTGACATTGTCGTTGCCGGCGTAGGTATCCCTAACTACATTAAAGGTGAATGGATTAAATCCGGTGCTATTGTGATCGATGTTGGAATTAATCGATTAGACACGGGTAAACTCGTGGGCGATGTTGAATTTGAAGAAGCAAGCAAACGCGCTGGATGGATAACACCTGTACCAGGTGGCGTTGGCCCTATGACCGTTGCAACATTATTAGAAAACACCCTCGACGCTGCAGAACAACGTGAGGATGCCTAAATTAAAATGCCGGTGGTAATGCCTTTCCAGCGTTAAGCGGAATGTCATCAAAACAGGCCTTATACTCTTTACTGCCGCCGACGCCATTTTTATTGGTTCGTAACGAAGCAATTTCATAATCTTCAAAACTTAATTGCACGTACTTGCCCTTTAGATCACCGTCACAACTTTCATAAGTGACTTCACCATTAGCATCAAAATTACGAAAGGCCTTTAGACCACCGTTATAGTTATACAGGGTAAGCAGTGTTTGTGACGGTGCATTCCGAAAACCTGGTAAAAAAGCGACGGCATAATCACGACTGAGACGCCCTTCATTGTCATACAAAAAAAGTTCAAGCACATGCAGATTATCTGGTGTTTTAGCTTCCCACTGAACTCGACTTAACAGACGACCTGTTTTGGCATCGTGGTATGAATGTTCTTTATAGAAATCAGGGTTATTACGATAGCCACCCATGCGGGTAGTTTTTTTAACCTTCTGATTTGCAATAAGCTGTTGATGCATTTCTAAAAGATTATCCGCAAACTGGTTCCAAACCCGAACGTGCTTGGTATCTTCTGTTTGTTGACCTCGTTCTGCGGCTTGCAGGCCTAAGGCACTTAGCATCAGGACCATCATTAACCCAATACGCATATCAATTCCCCTTTGTTTTTCTTAACTGCTAAGTATGACCACAAAAATCAGGAATTATTCCCTTCGCCAGTGTGTTTTTCCTGCACTATCCTCAAGAACAATGCCCATCGCCGTCAATTTATCACGCAATCTATCTGCTTCAGCCCAATCTTTACTATCACGTGCCGCATCGCGCGCCACAACCATCGCGTCAATTTCAGCTGCGTCATCCGCATCGCTTGCACCTGCAAGCCACTCATCAGGACTTGCCTGCAACAGACCTAATAAATCAGCCAATTTCTTTAATTCACCTGCTAACTCATTTGCGGTGACTAGATCATCAGCACCTTTTGCTTTATTAATCGCATGACGCAAATCAGACAACACAGCAAGACCACCTGCCGTATTAAAGTCATCATCCATTTCAGTATAAAACCGCACTGAATATTCTGTTTCGGCTGCATTCACGACGGGCTCAAGGTCACGCAGGCTAGTGTAAAAAGCATCCAGCGCTGCGCGCGCCATGTCCAACTGTTTATCTGAATAATTTAACGGACTACGATAGTGGCTGCTGGTGACAAAATAACGCACAACCTCGGGTTTATATTGTGCCAAAATTTCACGCACCGTAAAAAAATTACCCAAGGATTTAGACATCTTTTCGTCGTCGATACGTACAAAGCCATTGTGCATCCAGACGTTAACAAATTTGGTTCCAGTTGCTGCTTCTGATTGTGCGATTTCATTTTCATGATGCGGAAATTGCAAATCCATACCACCACCATGAATATCAAAATGATCACCTAGACAATGTGTCGACATCGCCGAGCACTCTATATGCCAGCCTGGTCGGCCTTTACCCCAAGGTGAATCCCAACTTGGCTCGTCTGGTTTAACTGATTTCCATAATACGAAGTCCAAAGGATCACGTTTAACTTGATTTACTTCAACGCGTGCGCCAGCCTGTAAATCTTCAAGTTGTTTTCCAGACAGCGCACCATAATCAGTGAAATTATTCACGCTGTAATACACATCCCCATTCTCGGCTGCGTAGGCAAACCCCTTTTCAATCAAGGTGGCAACCATATCGATAATTTGTTGCATATATGCCGTGGCGCGTGGCTCTTGATCTGGGCGACGCACGGCCAAATCATCTGCATCTTGATTCATTTCGTTGATAAAACGGTCTGTAAGCCGATCAAAGGGTTCATCATTTTCGTTTGCGCGTTGGATTATCTTGTCATCGATATCAGTGATATTACGTACATAGGTCACCTTATCCTCACCATAGACATGGCGCAGATAACGATTAACCACATCAAATACGACTAAAACACGTGCATGCCCTAAGTGACATAGATCATAAACTGTCATTCCACAGACATAGAGACGAATATTATTGGGATCAATTGGTTGAAAAGGTCCCTTTTTACCAACCAAGGTGTTGTAAATCTCTAGCACTGTAAATCTGCCTCCAACGGCCGTTAAATTATCTTAGGTAGCGCCAAATGGTAGCGGATTGCAGCTTAAACGACAAAACCGCTTACCATGCCGGCCTTTCACCAATGCGATAAAGAATATATTATATGCTCCATCTCATCTGACATTAAGCAGAAAAATACTATGAAAACAGGCACATTCAGAATAAACCAAATCTTTTTACTGTTATTTCTACTCAGCACCGCAACGACTAGCTATGCTGCTGACCTTGTTAAAGTACGCATGCAAACATCGATGGGAGACATTGTTCTTCAACTGGATCGTGAAAAAGCACCGATCTCTGTCAAAAACTTTCTCTCTTACGTTAAAAGTGGTGCTTACGAAGGAACCATATTTCACCGCGTCATTGATAACTTTATGATTCAAGGCGGAGGCTTCGATGAAAACTATAATCGTCGACCAACCCAACCGCCTATTGTTAACGAAGGTGGTAACGGCTTAAAGAATCTACGTGGCACCATCGCTATGGCACGCACTAACGCCGTTCATTCTGCAACGTCACAGTTTTTCATCAACTTAAAAGATAACGGATTTCTTGATCACAGCAATCCAACACCCCGCGGTTTCGGTTACGCTGTGTTTGGCAAAGTCATTGAAGGCATGAACACGGTCGATGCAATACGCGGCGTTAAAACAAGTTCCGGTGGACCTTTCGCAAAAGATGCACCCACAACCAAAATTGTTATTAATAAAATGACTGTTGAATAAACCCAAATTATCAGGATAAGACTTATGATTAAAATTAACACTAACCATGGCGCCATTACCCTTGAACTAGATGCCGAGAAAGCCCCAGCAACAGTTGAAAACTTTATGCAGTATGTAACCGATGGCCATTACGATGGCACTATTTTTCATCGTGTTATTAAAGGTTTTATGATCCAAGGTGGTGGCATGGAAGCGGGAATGAAAGAAAAGGAAACCCGTGAACCGATTAAAAATGAAGCTGATAACGGCTTATCAAACGACCTAGGCACTATTGCCATGGCACGCACTAATGTACCTGATTCAGCCACGTCGCAATTTTTCATAAACACAAAAGACAATGGTTTTCTTAACCACTCTGCGCCAACATCGCAGGGCTGGGGCTATTGCGTCTTTGGTAAAGTCGTTGATGGTCTTGATATTGTTCAAGCCATTGAGAATGTTGCCACGGGCAGTGCCGGTATGCACCAAGATGTGCCTGTTGAAGATGTGGTCATTGAAAATATAGAAGTCGTTGAGGCCGATTAACTTTAAGTTAATCTGTTCAATAATTCATAAGGCTTTCACTAGATGACGACTCTTTTCATCTCTGATTTACACCTTGATGACACCCTACCCGAATTAACGAAACTGTTCGTGCATTTTATGCGCGAACAGGCTCCTTCTGCAGAAGCAATATACATCCTTGGCGATTTGTTCGAAGCCTGGGTAGGTGATGATGATGATCGCGTTGGTACAATATTTTTTATTGATGAGCTGCGCGCATTAACCAATAAAGGCATACCCGTATACGTCATGCCTGGGAACCGAGATTTTCTTTTTGCAGAAGGTTTTACAAAACGTACTGGCTGCCAATTACTCGCCGATCCAACCGTTATTGACCTGTACGGCATACCCACATTATTAATGCATGGCGATAGCCTATGTACAGACGATGTTAAACATCAGGAGTCACGCGTCATACTGCGGAGCACTGACTGGAAAACGCGCTTTCTGAGTCAACCACTTAATGAACGAATTCAACAAGCCAAAGAATATCGAAGTATGAGCCGAAAACATCTTAAAGATGCGCCTAATGCGATTATGGATGTGAATGACAATGCTGTCTCAGAGGCTATGCAGCTACATGGTGTCCTGCAACTCATTCACGGACATACACACCGCCCCAATATTCATTCTCTCACTGTGGGGGAACAACCAGCCAAACGTATGGTACTGGGTGACTGGGGTGAGTTTGGTAGCGTCCTTCACTGCAACAAAACGGGTTGCGCACTTAAGTCTTACTCTGCGTAGCCCCTTCCTCAGCAGGCGCAGGGGCTTGTAACTCATCAATAGAAAATTGTTTATATTCTGCTGGCAACGTAAATAAAGCTGGATTAACCTCATACGCATCATCAAAATCAATCAAGCTACGCTTATAACCTGTGTAATCACGTTCCTCTACAGGTAAACCAAATTTCAAATACCGATCTGGCTGAAAAATATGCATTGCCATGTCACAGGCATTCTGTAAATCAGCCGGAGTACTCTTGAAAGTAGTTGCATGCTGACCAGCAAGAATATGTCGGTATTCTGCAATTGCCGCCGTTGCTTCAATTAACAAACCTTCTGCAATTGTCGCATCTTGACAGGCTTCGCCATTAATTTTGAAAATATAGTGCACCAATTCGCGTCCATCAATCTTTGGTGCATTCTCATCAGTTTTGCGCACCGTTTCGGGATACAGTTCAATCGGGGCCTTCAACGTTACAGGCCGATGCTTAACAACCAGAATACTGTCGTTATCATCCGATACGCTATAAACCGTTTTATCTTTCCGATTCACCAATACGAAATCATTACCATCATCATTATCATCGAGACGAATATATTCATCCGTGATGATAATTCTAGATTTATAAGGATCAACACCCGGTTCTTGCACTTGATAGACCAAAAGAACTTTTGTTTCAGCTCTATTAACCTCTGGCTTGATTACCTCTGCAATCGCTGGCTTGGTCACTTCCGCAATATCTTTAGACGAAGGTGCTTGCGTAGCGGCTTCCTCAGGAGCTTGCTTATCGCAACCAGACAATATTGCAACAACGAAAACTAAACCCAGAATTTTTTTCATTTTATATTTCCTTCCAACATATTCATTTCGGCCTCGGTAAAACCTGCTTGCTGACGGGCAGCATAATGGAATGGGCCACGAACTGCACCATGCATGTATTCTGAGAGTAAATCTGCAAAGACCTTTTCCGAATCCAGGCCACGTTGCTCACAATAATAACGAAACCAGCGCGTACCAATTTCGACATGCCCTATTTCATCTCGCAAAATAATATCAAGAATTTCGACGGCACGGAGATCACCCTGTTGCTTTAAGCGTTTAATCATACCCGGTGTTACATCTAATCCACGTGCCTCTAATACCCTTGGCACTAATGCCATTCGCACCATACCGTCATGAGCGGTTTGTTGTGCCATCTCCCAAAGACCATTATGCGCAGGGAAATCGCCATAATCATAACCATCTTCGCGCAAATGATCACGCAACAAACCAAAGTGATAAGCCTCTTCACGCGCGACCTTAATCCAGTCTGCGTAATATTGCTCAGGCATGTCACGAAAGCGATACACCGCATCCCAGGCAAGGTTAATCGCATTAAATTCAATATGGGTAATAGAATGAATCAGTGCTGCGTGCCCTTCCTTGCTACCAGCCTTACGTTTTCGTAACTGTTTGGTAGAAACCAACTCAGGGCGAGAAGGACGTCCGGGTTCACCAATCGCCAAAGGTTCCGTTTCACTAGCAATATTCAGCTCACCTGCAGCCCACGCCTGCGCCGCACGGTCAGTTTCCTGAATCTTTAGATCAGGATCAGCAATTTGCAAGCACCGGGAGGCAATATCGAACACATTTTGCATAATGGTGGATCATACATTATCCACCGACATACTGCCGGACTATTAATTCTTGTGCCTGTATTCTAAAAGGCCTTTAAATACACTAATGCCCTCTGGTTTCCATGCCAATTAATAACTTAGGCACAAAAAAAGCGGAGAAAGACTCTGCCTTTCTCCGCTTTTCAATAAACTAATGTACATTCACGATTTTGAAGTATGTACATCCATTTGTGGATAAGGAATTGAGATACCTTGCTCGTCAAACGTTAATTTTACTTTTTCAGTAAAATCAAATTTTACAGCCCAGTAATCACCACTCTTAACCCAAGGTCTGACAACAAAGTTAACACTACTGTCTGCCAACTCAGCAACAGCGATGGTAACTTCAGGATCTTTAAGAATACGATCATCGCTATCTGAAAGTTCGCGTAATATCGACTGGGCCTTTTTAATGTCATCGTCATAACCAATTCCGAACACCATATCAATGCGACGTGTATCACGTGCAGAAAAATTAGTTATTGTATCGCCATAAATGCTACCGTTCGGCACAATAACTTCACGGTTATCACCCGTGCGCAACATCGTGCTGAAGATGCTTATCTTTTCGACGACACCGGAGACCCCTCCTGCTTCAACAAAATCACCATCTTTGAAAGGTCGGAACACGATCAACATGACCCCAGACGCAAAATTCTGCAATGATCCCTGTAAAGCCAAACCAACGGCCAGACCAGCAGCACCTAACAAGGCTATGAGAGAAGTGGTATCAACACCTAATTGATTCAGTGATGCGATGATGACAAACAACAAGAGTATCGCACCCAATATTGAGCAGACAAAATCGATCAAGATATCATCAACATCGGCTTTATTTAACAGACGTCGAAGGATACCGACCAACATTTTTGATATCATTCTACCAACAATAAAAATCACCAGCGCCATAACGATGTTAATTCCCCACGGGATTACATAGTTCGCCATTAACTCAGTAATATCCAAATTATCCAACATAGTGCTATCTCCATTTATAAGTGTTGTTCATACTTTTTTTTAAATCTGCTAGCAATTAATTTACGACTAAATAAGAACTATATATCTTCAAGCAAGTTTAGTTAGTCCTCGCTGAATATCAGCCTTCAAATCTGCAATATCTTCTAAGCCAACTGCAACTCGAATCAAGCCATCAGAAATACCTGACTCAGCTCGTTGCTCTGGTGTTAATCTCCCATGCGTTGTGGTAGCTGGATGTGTGATCGTCGTTTTAGTATCACCCAAGTTTGCCGTAATAGACAATAATTCTGTTGCGTCAATCAATGTCCATGCTGCATCTTTACCGCCGATTAATTCAAATGACAATACTGCCCCAGGGCCACTTTGCTGGGACTTTGCAATATCGTACTGCGGATGTGTTGAAAGCCCAGGGAAATAAACTGCACTCACCGCAGGCTGTGCCTGTAACCACTCGGCAAGTTGTTGGGCGTTTTCACAATGGGCCTTCATCCGCACTGATAAGGTTTCTAATCCTTTCAAAAATGTCCAGGCATTAAATGGACTCATACTTGGCCCACAGGTACGCACCACGCCGTAAATATCTTTGCCAACAATCTCATCACTGCCAACAACTGCTCCACCCATGCAACGACCCTGTCCATCAATAAACTTGGTTGCAGAATGAATCACAATATCTGCTCCCAACTCCAGTGGTCGTTGCAACGCAGGTGTGCATAGACAATTATCCACCACTAATAAGCAGTCTTGCGCATGAGCTATCTCGGCTAGCTGACGGATATCTGCTACTTCACCCAGAGGATTCGATGGTGTTTCCAAAAACAAGAATACCGTATTGTCTTGAATGGCGTCCCGCCAAGCCGATTGATCCGTTACTGAGACAAACGTTGTGTCGACACCAAATTTAGCAAGGTGCTGAGAAAACATAACGGTGGTTGTGCCAAAGATACTTTTGGATGCAACAATATGGTCGCCACTCTTTAATAAACCTAAACAAGTCGCCAAAATCGCAGCCATACCTGATGCGGTCGCTACACAACGTTCCCCGCCTTCTAACGCAGCTAAACGCTGTTCAAAAGTG
>Ga0316207_10001956_pt1 | contig 22913 bp, 22 predicted proteins | sample 6weekpyrite_MG_FD_204943 | JGI IMG/M metagenome (GOLD analysis project Ga0316207, IMG submission 204943) | Microbial mat bacterial communities from mineral coupon in-situ incubated in ocean water Damariscotta River, Maine, United States -... | ecosystem: Environmental > Aquatic > Marine >...
TGCTAATAGGGATGGGTTTTGAATTATCGATAACATTCAATGCACCTAGTTTTAACATCGCAGTCTTTTTAAATTTGTTTGAATCCATGCTACCAGGCTCAAAATTCATCCAGTGCCAACCATTTGAATAATACTTTAGTTTAACAGGTAACTTTCTCTTGGCAGCAAAATCGACTAACGCAGCTATAGCTAAATCCGCACAGTCTATTTTAGTGGCATATGAAGCAATATACGATTTTGCGTATTGTTGGTAAGCGACAATGTGTTTGCTATTCCATTGTTGTAATGCTGGCATAACATTTTCCCTATGTATGTCTTAGATCCGATAAAGAATACCGTAATTGGAATTTGATTTAAACATTAATAATAAAATTAGGATTAAATTCGGGATTTCGTTCATCAGGGTACCCTCTTGGGTTACAAATTACATGTGTATCACCCAACATATAATCCGAGCTATTATGCATATTCCCATGTATCTAATATTTAGGGCAGTATTTCTAAGCTGCGTGTGCGGCAGTTAACCCATTGATTCAGCAATTAGAAAATCAAGTCCATTTCTAAGCTGCGTGTGCGGCAGTTAACTTAAAGTATTGAGTATACCTACTGGTAAAATTTTTCTAAGCTGCGTGTGCGGCAGTTAACCATTGAGCCAGTTATTAAAACAATGTGTGACTTTTCTAAGCTGCGTGTGCGGCAGTTAACCAGTTGATTTTGGCGGTGTATCCCATTTAACATTTCTAAGCTGCGTGTGCGGCAGTTAACAAAACTTACCGGCTGTATTCGTTCAGGTTAAATTTCTAAGCTGCGTGTGCGGCAGTTAACGTCATTTCAGCAATCAACAACACCGTTTCGCTTTTCTAAGCTGCGTGTGCGGCAGTTAACCGGTAGCAAAGAACAATTGCGCTTGATTGAGATTTCTAAGCTGCGTGTGCGGCAGTTAACAATAATTTACCCTCGGGTATTTTGGTTAGAATTTTCTAAGCTGCGTGTGCGGCAGTTAACTGTTGTTGAAGCCATAAAAGAGGCTGAATTATTTTCTAAGCTGCGTGTGCGGCAGTTAACGAGATAAAGCATTCCATTTTCTTTCAATACCATTTCTAAGCTGCGTGTGCGGCAGTTAACGTTGTCCCCGACGATTTTAAGGATAAGGCCAATTTCTAAGCTGCGTGTGCGGCAGTTAACGTTACACGCCTGGCAGAGCAACAAATTAAACTTTTCTAAGCTGCGTGTGCGGCAGTTAACACGAAGATTCTCTGTGATAATGCCTTGATAATTTTCTAAGCTGCGTGTGCGGCAGTTAACTTGCCTAACGAATAGAGGGTATAATTTTGAAATTTCTAAGCTGCGTGTGCGGCAGTTAACTTCACGACACGCTTGGAAAAAAACTAACAATATTTCTAAGCTGCGTGTGCGGCAGTTAACTGTAAAAAACGGACTTCAACAATAGCTTCTTTTTCTAAGCTGCGTGTGCGGCAGTTAACGGCCATGGCGTTTTAGAATTTCCCGCGTTATATTTCTAAGCTGCGTGTGCGGCAGTTAACTAAAGGTTTAGGTAATAAAGAATATTTCGACATTTCTAAGCTGCGTGTGCGGCAGTTAACTTCAATAACCGGCTGGGTACGTGCATTTATGTTTTCTAAGCTGCGTGTGCGGCAGTTAACGCTGCACTATGCCGAGAATTAAATATTAAAATTTTCTAAGCTGCGTGTGCGGCAGTTAACAATGCGGCAGTCGGTGCGCTTGGCGTTGTTGATTTCTAAGCTGCGTGTGCGGCAGTTAACGTAAACAATTACAGGGCTACGCTAAAACACTATTTCTAAGCTGCGTGTGCGGCAGTTAACTGCAAGCACCTTATTTCCCTTTGTTTCGAACGTTTCTAAGCTGCGTGTGCGGCAGTTAACATATTTCGACAAAAAAGAAAATAAACAAAAATTTTCTAAGCTGCGTGTGCGGCAGTTAACCAAAGTTAACGGTACAACAGCGCATTGATAATTTTCTAAGCTGCGTGTGCGGCAGTTAACATTTGCGTGGAGAATGTCAAAACATAATAAGTTTTCTAAGCTGCGTGTGCGGCAGTTAACCCTGGCCGCGTACATCGTCACTGGTATCATCATTTCTAAGCTGCGTGTGCGGCAGTTAACTCCCATCCGGCTTTTACAATATATCATGTTATTTTCTAAGCTGCGTGTGCGGCAGTTAACCGTATTCACCTACAGAAATTAAGCCAAATAAATTTCTAAGCTGCGTGTGCGGCAGTTAACTACAGGTGAATGATTTTACGCATCATGATCGATTTCTAAGCTGCGTGTGCGGCAGTTAACTCTTTATGTAGAATTGATGAGGTAATATTACATTTCTAAGCTGCGTGTGCGGCAGTTAACGAAATGCAAAAATGCTTAAGCGCGTTCATACATTTCTAAGCTGCGTGTGCGGCAGTTAACTCGCATCTTCATCGACAGAATTTAATATAATATTTCTAAGCTGCGTGTGCGGCAGTTAACTCCAATGACTCGACCGCTTCACCGGCATTATTTTTCTAAGCTGCGTGTGCGGCAGTTAACTAAATGGAACACCTTTTCTTGTTAAGAAAAGTTTTCTAAGCTGCGTGTGCGGCAGTTAACAAAACAATTATAGATACTAATTTTAGACGACTTTTCTAAGCTGCGTGTGCGGCAGTTAACTAGGATAAGTATAAATGAATATTATATTAGAATTTCTAAGCTGCGTGTGCGGCAGTTAACCTACAATAATTCGACATAAGTAGGTGTATTTATTTCTAAGCTGCGTGTGCGGCAGTTAACATTCAGAACAACCGTAGTGCTCGTCTATATCTTTTCTAAGCTGCGTGTGCGGCAGTTAACCGCCACCTGATAAAACAAGATGAGCGTTATATTTTCTAAGCTGCGTGTGCGGCAGTTAACCAAAATGTTACACACAACTAATAAATTCAGACTTTCTAAGCTGCGTGTGCGGCAGTTAACTCAAAATTAAACGGTGGAATACATTTAGAGCATTTCTAAGCTGCGTGTGCGGCAGTTAACTAACAATAGTAAAAATGTTGATACTAATACTGTTTCTAAGCTGCGTGTGCGGCAGTTAACTCACAGTGTAGCGACGTTCTTTATTATCGTTTTTTCTAAGCTGCGTGTGCGGCAGTTAACAAAAATCGTATTAGGTTTCAAGCAGTTATTGGTTTCTAAGCTGCGTGTGCGGCAGTTAACGTGAAATAGCGGGCGCGATAGCGACTGCTGAGTTTCTAAGCTGCGTGTGCGGCAGTTAACGATACCTTATTATTTTGTTCATGCCGCAATAATTTCTAAGCTGCGTGTGCGGCAGTTAACGTGTTCCGCGCGAAGCTGTTTATATTGGTGGCTTTCTAAGCTGCGTGTGCGGCAGTTAACTTAATATTGTGGGTGAATATTTGGCTGTTTTGTTTCTAAGCTGCGTGTGCGGCAGTTAACCAACATTATTACTGAGTTTGTAAAAGAAACAATTTCTAAGCTGCGTGTGCGGCAGTTAACGTGTTATTTGTGAGTTGTCATGCTTTATTAATTTTCTAAGCTGCGTGTGCGGCAGTTAACTTAATAAAAAGCAACCGCGCCTCGGGTAATCATTTCTAAGCTGCGTGTGCGGCAGTTAACTATCGCGATCCAAGAGTACACGGAAATATAGGTTTCTAAGCTGCGTGTGCGGCAGTTAACTTTGCAATTTGCTTGCGTTTCTCTTTAGTGCATTTCTAAGCTGCGTGTGCGGCAGTTAACGATTTTATGTAGCACAGACCATAGCTATTATATTTCTAAGCTGCGTGTGCGGCAGTTAACATAGTACAGGCGGTCTTTTTCTTTTTCTTATCTTTCTAAGCTGCGTGTGCGGCAGTTAACTGTTCTATTTTAGACAAAAAATAAGTTACATCAACTACTTATGCTATTTTAGATTAATTAACCTTTATTTTAAGTAGCTTTGTAACGAATTGTTTTTATTGCTAATTTTTTAAAGAGCAAATTTTTGGGTTATCTAACTATCGTATACACCCAAGAAGAATTTCGTTTTTTACTTATATCAATTTAAACTCCAGTAACTTTGTCACCGGAAAAGCTTCAACTTTTTCTGAAAGAGTAAATTGTTTATCGCCTGGGTAAATTACCCATACTTTGTCCAAATTTAAGTCGTTTAAGGCTGAACGTATTGATGGCGTTAAACGTGGTACATCTGTGCGCTTACATTCAACCCCTAGTGTTTTCCCATCTTTTTGTATGACCAGATCAATCTCTGCGCCTTGATGGGTTGCCCAAAACCAGACCTCATCGGGTTGTATGAGCGTGATAATTTCTTCAATAACATAGCCTTCCCAAGATGCTCCAATTTTAGGGTGGGTTAACAATTCACGTTCATTTTTTATGCCTAATAGCTGGTGCAATAAACCTGAATCATGTATGTATATTTTAGGCGATTTAACCTGCCTTTTACGTACATTGGCATACCAAGGCTGTAGTTGGCGGATCATAAAAGCATCTGTTAGTAAGTCCAAATAACGGCGTATTGTTGTTTCACTAACCCCCATTGCTCTAGCAAACTCTGCAACGTTTAACGTTTGCCCATGATAGTGAGCCAACATCGTCCAGAACCGCCATAATGCTGTCGCCGCTATGCGTACACCCCATTGCGGAAAATCTCTTTCGAGCAAGGTTTGGATAAATGTTTTTCGCCAAACAAGACTGTTGGTTTCATTGTCGGCAAGAAAAGATAAGGGAAATCCACCTCGCAGCCAATGTACTTGTAATTTACTTGCGCCTACTTCCTGCAAGCTGAAGCCTCGTAATTGTAATAGTTCCATTCGCCCTGCCAATGATTCTGAAGATTGACGTAGCAAGTTGCCAGACGCACTGCCTAAAATAAGGAACTGCCCTTTGAATGATTTACGATCAACTAGTACCCGAATGAGTGGAAATAATTCAGGACGTCGCTGAATTTCATCAATTACAATCAAGCCTTGCAAGGCACCCAGCGCGGTCATAGGTTCTTCCAGCCTTGTTAAACTGATCGGATCTTCCAGATCAAAATAATTGGCAGAATCTTCTGACACAAAATCTCTTGCCAGTGTTGTTTTGCCACACTGGCGAGGCCCGACCAGCGCCAGGACACGGCTACGTGATAACGCAGTTTCAATCCGCTTGTGCCATTGAGTACGTTTAATCATGCACCAATATTACCATGAAATTCCACCGGTATATATACTGTTTTTCATGGTAAATAGTATAGCAAAAACTCCATCCAGGGCTTTGTTAGACCAGGAAATAGTATTTATTTTCTCTTTCTCATTGTTTTATAAGGTTTTTTTTGTGTCTGATAAAAATACTAAAACCAGGGTACGGTGGCGGATTTGCTGAGGCCAAATTGATCGAAATCACCTACTACTAGTTCGCTCTGCAAATCACCAAATGATAGATATCGGCGATGTTTATGCCCATTTGATATACTTTCAAGTTCAAGAAAAGGGTTGTCCAATCCCTTTTGAAACATTTTCGCTTTATAGGTTTTGGCTTCTTCAGGTGAGATTGAATTCCGTTTAATCAAACGCCTTAATTTTGCCTCCGTCATATTGGCTTGTATGCGTGAAACTGTGCGGTAGCTTACCTGGTTAGGAATCTGCTGTATTTCAGATATCTCACAATATCCTGCCAGACCGCCTAGCCAATTTTCACTTTGTAGTTCTTGTAAGCGTTGTTTTGTGCCGTGAATGCGTAAGGTTTTACCCAATTTGATATTGTATTCAGGGAAACTTACACCTAAGTCAGATGATGTTAAGTCGCACAAGCGTTTATGGAATTTAGTGTAGACTTTATTAAGCAATACATTTTCACGCATTTCAACATCAGGGTTGATTTTTATATCTATAAAATAATCCATTAGTTTCTCCTTGGACGAGTGTCGATATTCGAAACATAAGCTAAGCCTTTTTTACCAAGGTAAAAACTTGATACTCCTGCACAATTGATCATGTTTTCAATTTCTTTGGCTTTATCTTTATCTACGTCAATTTCAATTTCTAGTTTTCCGCTGGCTTTGGTCATTAAGGAAACAACTTCACCTGGACCTTTAATCCTTTCTTTGCGAATATAAGGGTTGCCCCAAATATTCTTTTGCTTACCAGTCGTAAATCGCTCCATAATATTTTTGACAGTAAAACCATTGTTTGAGATTCCAGTTATGCCACCTCTAGCAGCTTTAGCTGATGTCACATCAAATCGTTTTGATAACCGTTCTAATTGAACATACAAAGCAGAACAATATAATGGTAGGATTAATACTTGCTCCTTATTATTGAAGGGTTTTATTTTTACCTCTCCTTTATCATTTAATAATTCTGGTTGGTTAAAATATGTCAACAATGTATTTGCAAGTGCAGCAGCTTTACCTTCGTTCGAAACAGGCTTTTCTTTTTTTATTATGTCTAATTTATTAATAATTGATATGGGATTCATTTCTATTGTTTTTTTAACGCTTTTTTCGTTGATTATAAAATCATAAAGTTCATCAAAATCAAGCGCTAAAACACCCCAAAACTCACTAGAATAATCTGATGAAAACATAGGGTCACTATTTTTTATCGCTCCAGTAAATGAATTTTGGTCGGTACTACCCGTTATATTTCTGATGTAAGTCATTTCATTGGTTTCAACTGAGTTATCTTTAAATAACACTTTATCGCTATCTGTAAAATCAATATCTTTAAAAAAATAATTACCACCTTCTCTTGCTTGATAGAGCTTGCGTTGATCGCCAATAATTCTATTCAAGATCCCCATAACTGTATCAAATGTTACTTCTCTCTTAATAAAATTCTCAGTTTTTTTCAAGCTAGTCATTGAGCCAACAAAGTTTCGGCCTATCACCTTATTTCCTTTTTTAGGTAATGGCTCATTATTGCTACCATCTAAAAATGAGTTTCTCCATGAGGATTCATAATCTATGATGATTTTCATAAACTACTCCCTTATTTTGCATAAAAGTAAACGGCGTAACCAGAATTTGGCTGCTCAGATATATCACCTTCACTACGTTTAATGCGCATCATTTTATTGCTGTCGTTGTAATCAACTAATATTTCATCAACATACATATAAGATTTTGCCTGACGGATAGAAAGCTCGCTTATCATTTGTAACGTATGCTCAATCAATGCTTGTACTGCATCATTATTAAGTAATATTCCATTTTCACCTTCTTCAAAAATAGTGCCGCCACGAACATAATTTTGATGGAATGTAGCTTGAGGTTTTAAATCAGGATTAAGATCCTGAATAAAGTCTTGAACAGCTTGTGCGACTTCTTCACCTTGTCCTTCTTTTATTACCATTGCACAGCGATCAAACTTTTTATCAAGTGAAATAAATTGTAATTGTTCTATACTTATTGATCCGTAAGAGGCGTATTTTGTATCACCAAAAGTAGTTTTTGAGAAGAATGAATTACTTTTCTTATCGTCCCCTTTATCATCAACTCCTCCATCTTTTGAACCTGATCTTCCCATTTGTTCAAAATTACCATTACCGAGTTCATCAACAAAATCTTCCATTAATAATGGACTGGTACGCTTACATTGACTAGACGGCACAACATACCCCCGAATTAATCCAGTTATAGAGGCTAAAACACCCTGTAAATTTTTTTCTGCTGCATAATGAATATCAAATGCCTGATCTCTAAATAGATGGTGGCGAATACAATTTTGGCTGATGTATAGAGGGGTTTTCTTAAAATTAATATCTGTAATATCTTTTTTATAGTTAAAACCTTTATCACTTACTTTACCTGTAAGATTTGTGTAACCTCGAAGTTTTGGTAAGCTATGATTGTCAACATTTGTGCCATCATGACTTAACTGGGTTGGCCCATTCCAATTCACCACACCATGCCCTAATGCTGTGATTTTGAAATCAACACTCTTAATACCTGTTACTTTTTCCATCATTTATTCTCCTTGGTCTTTTAATTGTTTGATTGAAATTGCACCTATGGGTTGTCTATCACACACCGCATAGTAGATTGATTCATCATGCGCTATGTTTTCTCCTAGCTTTTGGTCCAAATCAATAGGCGCATAACTTAAATAAATCGGATATTCCGCATCTTTTGCATAACTCTCCAACAAAATTTTTCGTACTGTCATTTTATTAGCGGGAATATTTGCTACAGGGTGTGACTCTTCCATACGCCCATGCTTCTGTGCTATATAGTCAAGTAACCCAGTATTTCTAAGGCGCTCTAAAGAATCTGTTAAATTATCAACGCTATCTGTCTCTGATACAGGTATTTGATAAGCATACTCATCTCTAATGACAGGGTTATTAGGAATCGACACATCACACACGGCCATTTGCACAAAACGACTATCACCACGCAATGAATTCTTACTAATTTTAGCTCGCTGTTTATTATCTTTTTTAGGTTTCGCAATGGTTTGTGGTTCAGCTACTTTTGCTGCTATTAAACCTGCACTTTTTTTCATGGCCGCTAATAAATCGCTTTCTATTAATTTAGTAGCCGATGGGTTGTCATAAAACTGTTTATAAATTGAGTACACCTCGACCAAGGTCATTATTTTTGCTCCATCATCAGTGGAATCACGTAAAAACTCATACCATGCTTTTGTTGATGCTAAGCTGTTTATTGATGAGAGAAAACGAGCTAGTGATCCCGTTCCTTTACCTTGATGCAAGGTGTCAGGCACAACAATGGTGTATCGATTAACGCCCATGCTATTCAAGCCAAAACGATCCAGTCGCCCAAGCCGTTGCAAGCAATTTTCTGCATGGGTGAGTTCTGAAATCATATATTCACAACTAATGTTGAGTGATGCCTGCACAATAGGTCCACTTCTTAAAATATCAAACCGGCCACCTCCATCACGCTTAAAAGTTTCAAACACACTACTAAATAACTGTTGTTTATCACTCTTCTTATATTTTGAGTGCAGTAAAATTGCATTTTCATCCAGCTGATTTTTTATAAAGCTTTTTTGTGCTGTTGTTGCTCTATTGCTTATAACAAAGGTGGTAGATTTTTGTGGTTTATAAAGCGGATTACTATCATCATGCAGATTTTCATCATAAGTTATAAAGTTGAACTGATAATTACTTTTATTAAAAGTTGGCATTTCAACAACATCATAGTCTTTATCTAATTTAAGGATGTTGTCTAAATAACAATAATGCGGTGTTGCGGAAACTAATAGCGCATCGCCACCATTTTTAATTTCCTTTTTAGATTTAATTAACTCTGCAAATAAAAGATTAAAGGCTGGCATATCGATGTATTCATGAAATTCATCAAAAATCACATGAGCTGATAAATAGTTTAGTAATCGATCAGCCTTGGTATGGCTTATGACGCTACTGAGCATTTGATCTATCGTGGTTATCACGATATCGCCGGTAAAGTAATTTTCTTCTGGTGTGATACTTTCGTATGTGTCGGTACATTTAAATTCACCTGTATAAATCTCTACAGTCGTATTCGGAAGATAGGGCGTATCGCTATTTCTTAGCTCTGCAAATAATCCCTGGCAAATTTGAACTCGCGGGCATATCCAGATAATTTGTTGAGCATTTTTTAATTGCGCCCATTCCAAAGCAATTTTTGTTTTACCGCAACCTGCTGCACCAGCTAGCACACCAACATCTTTAATATATTCAGCTAATTGACTAGCAACATCTGCCTGTTTTTTGGTTTGCTCACTATCAGGAAAGGATTTGATGCATTCAGCTATATGAGATACTAAATTGCTTTCTGTACTTATTTGGTTGCTTTCAAGTTTTTCGTCAATAAATTCAGTAAGCGTTTTATGTTTAATAGCAGAAGCCAACTCATGAGCAGACATGGAAGAAACCCATCTATCTGCCGTTATCAAACAGGCTCTTATTTCATTGTTGGTTGCATTAGTAGATACATCACCAGAAAAATCACTTAATCGTTCTTTTGGCTCGTATGTTTTATATTTTGGAAGATTCACAGACTCAACGTAATCTATCCCATCGATATCAGGTTCTTTGATATAGCAGCCAGATAAAATGCTTTCATTGACTTTACGGTATTTTCTATCTATTTCACATACCTTATTGAGCGCTTCAACGGATTTTAGAACAATTAATGTCCATGCTTCCCCTTTTGTCACAGTATTTATTTTTTTATAAATATCGCCCAGGGTTTCAAACCCACCTTTCGGCCTAAAGGGTTTTGCATGATGCCAGTAAATCGCATGTCTAACACATTGCTTACCATTACCATTGAGTGCCTTTAAACTTTTATCATCAAGTAATTGGTAAAGTAAAACCGATATTTCATTATGCCTTGGGTGTTTTTCAAAACTAAATTTTTTCAAGCCATCTATATGTTGACCATCTTCAACGATATAAGATTTACTTTTGTCGCTTATTACCCAATCCTGAAAGCTAGGGTCTATTTTGCCAATATCGTGCAAGCACCCTGCGATAAATATGGCCTTTGCCTGCTCGATTTTTTCAGGGTAAAAACGCAAATAAAGTTGTTGCGCAACAAATCCAACTGAAAACAAATGCTGCTCAAGTCGCTGTAATTGCGTATTAGCATATACACAACCTTTAATGAGTTTATCATTAGAAATATCCATTGGAACCTCTTTCTCTGTATAATTCACCGGTACAACACCCTGCTCATTAAACTTGTTCTTGTTTCCTACCACCCAAACCAACTCACTTCGGCTTCTGCTGCGTATCCAATGGCAACTGACGGCCGTATTTTTGCTTGCCGTTTTTCGTAATAATTTTTTAACTGCTTTTAGGCCTTCATTGGTAATAACGGTTTGCCATGTGTTATCACCTATACGGTTGGCAAAGCTGTCCAGGACACGCCTGGTTTTGTTTAGCGCTTTTTTTTCGCATTGGGAGATGAAGGTAACCATCATAATAATGGCTCCCTGGCTTCCCCTTCACCCTTGCCCTCTCCCCGTGGGGGAGAGGGTATTGACTGGTTTAGGGCAATATCTTTTACCTGTTCGAACATAAAATCTAAGGCTTTATGATTTGTAAATGCCTGTAAACATTGTTGACGAAATTCCTGTTCAGTTGCATTTTCTTTTGCACAAATAAAAGCCCAGGGTAATACCAAACTATCTTTAACTAAATCTGCAATATCAAAAACCAGTGCACCACGACGTGTTTTACCGTGCATTACCGCAAAGCCATGTGGAATGCCTAGCACCCATAAGGTACAGGCCGCCAGACCATATGCAAGGTAGTTCCCATGGTTTAAAAAAATGTTTGCTGTATCAACAGCATTTCTTTCACGAACAAATCCATTTAAATTACTGCGCGATGCGGCTAATTTATACAGTTGCTTGGTTAGCTCTGCTTCTATTTGTAGTAATTTAGTTACTTTGTTTGCCTGCTCAATTCTTTTAGTGGTTGAATTTAACAGTGTGGCAATAAACTCGTCTTGAATCGTAAAGCCTTCTGCAATTAAATCTTTATCTTTGCTCCATGCGGTTTGCATAAATCGTATACGTGCAATTTGTAAAGTCTTAGCAGCGTTTAGCCTTTTAGCTTCGTCAAACCAGAAAGACATCCAACCCTGAATATATTCTGTAGGGCGGTATTCGCTTTGTGGACTGAGCCATTCTACTTCGGTTGCTGCAAGTAGTGGTGTACCACCTCCGCCGCAAAAACCGACTAAAACGCCAGCAGAAGCCAACATTCGCATTGCTGCCTGACTAACTGATGTACCCGTACCCAATAGAATAACAGTTGTATTGGCAATGGGAATATTCCAATATTGGCAATCTTTTTTTGCCTCTGTTAAGTACAACACACGACCATCTTTTTGCATAACTCTGCACTTCTCAAGATAATATATATTGGCACGCTTAGAGTGCAGAATTGCTTTTAAGTCTGTTAATTGTTCCATTACACTTTGTTAGTTTTTTAAAATTATAAGGCTATTTTAATAACCTGCACCCTCATATAATGTGGGTGTACTTTATTATTTATATATTTCTGCCATCTTTTTTATTTTTTTACTAATTGTATTGCGTAATTCAGCTGGCTTAATTACTTCAACATCTTCCGCGAATTTCATAATATCCTGAACTAGCTCCCGGTTATCTTTGTAGGGCAGCTCAAGTATGTAACTATCGCCTTCAAATCGACCTTGTTGTTGGGGATGCCATTGCTCTCGCGCAATCCATTGTGCTTGTTGTGCTGAAAATTTTAGAATTGCTATCTTGTCTGGTTCACCACTAAAAATACCATAGGATGTTGTATAATGATTTTTTAACACCTGCTCATCTATTTCTTTTGCTGAGGTATTTTCTTGCTGTATATTTATAATGCGGTCAAGTGCAAATGTACGTAGTTCGTTGCGTAAATGACACCATGCATCTAGATACCAATTATCTCGATAATACACCAGTGTTTGTGGTGAAATACTACGTTGTGTTTCGGTATTCCGATCACGCCCAAGATAATAAATTGTAATTCGAGCACGGTTAAATAATGCATTGGCACTCTGACTGAAAAAACGGGTATCTGTTTCTCGAGTTGCAATTTTTATTATCCGTACTCGTTTAAAAAGATTTATATTATTTTTGAGCTTTTTCTGAAGTAGATCGCTAAGTTTACTTTTAATTGGTTGAATGTATGTATCTAAGATACCTGAATCAATCTCACTTAAAAGCTGGTATGACGTTAACAATCCATAAAGTTCTTCTGGTGTAAACCATATACCAGGCAACTCAAAATCCGAATTTGCTTTTGCGTTATAGAAATAACCATTTCTATCATGACTGTATTCAATGGGGGCATCATAATAAAGACGTAGATCATGAATTATACGTTCCACTGTTGCGTGTGAGCACTCAAGCTTTTGTTCCAACACTTGGCGTGACACCGGAATACGCGCTGATTTAAGTAAGCCATGTAATGCATAAATACGATCTAGCTTATCCATTCTCACCCCTATATAAAGCCTTAAACTGCTAAGCCTTAAAACATTCTTATCATGTACTTTTAAAAGTATCTATAAATTAAGGAGTATCCAGATTACCATATGCAGAATAAGGTTTAATTGAGAATTTTTGGTAATATTTACAAAGTGAACGTAATTTGATTACTAAGTAATCAGAATTCTTTACTTCACCTGAGCTTTGCCTCAGCCTGCTTTCGCGCCTTCAAAAGATAACCCTATTCAAGCGTATATGAAAAACAGAAAAAACATTTTGTTTTCTTTATCCAACAGACCCTTTGGCCCATAACCAAGTGACCAACTACTCGCCTAAAACATGTGATTAAATTGACAATTGAAGTGCTTGGCATATTTCGGCCACAAATTTTAGGAATTAAAAAAGCAGCGACCGAGTGAACGATAACTGCTTGTTTATTCGAGAATTATGGCGCGCCTGGAGCGATTCGAACGCCCGACCGCCTGGTTCGTAGCCAGGTACTCTATCCAGCTGAGCTACAGGCGCTTAAGAGCCGCGAATTATGCTTACATAACAGGCATTTGTCAAGAATTTGACCACGTTAAACAGCTAAAGATTTGAAAGTGTTAGACGTGCTGAACTCACCTGAGATTTGGGAGGGAATTTGATTGAAATACAGCATAAGTACGCGCAAAAATAAAAAAATGATGGACGCAATAAAAAACCCGCATTTGCGGGTTTTAATATTATGGCGGAGAGCGAGTCTGCTTTTTAATCATTCCAGCCAGTCTCAATCAATGCTAAAAATTCAATTTACCCCTTTAATATCAACACTTTTTCAATATTTCTTGTGTTATCTAGTATCATGCACTATCATTAAATTACACAAATTTATGGTGGGTATATTGAAGGATAAGGCATGCCAAAAAAAGCAAAAGAACTGTCCGCCATAGAAATTAAGGGGCTTACAAAGCAGGGGCTACATGCTGTTGGTGGTGTTGCCGGCCTATCACTGAGCGTTGTCTCTAGCGGCGCACGTTCATGGGTTCTTCGATACACGATTGGATCACTCCGTAGAGAGATGGGGTTAGGTGGTTATCCTGATGTTACCCTCGCTCAAGCGAGAGAAAAAGCTAGAAAACTTCGTGAACAAATTAGCGAAGGAATTGACCCCATTGAAGAAAGACGCTTAATTAAAAATCAGCTAAAAGAAGCCCAAGCAAAAAGACTGACCTTTGATGATGCGGCAAAGCAATTCCTAGCAAGTATGGAAAGTGAGTTTAAAAACAAAAAGCATGCTGCTCAGTGGGGCAGCACTCTCAAGACGTATGCTAGCCCCATTATTGGAAATTCATATGTATCAGAAATCACTATCGACCATATTATTCGCATTTTAGAGCCAATCTGGCTTACCAAGACAGAAACAGCTAAAAGGCTAAGAGGCAGAATCGAAAAAGTCCTTTCTTGGGCAACTGTAAGAAAATACCGTACTGGAGACAACCCTGCTCGCTGGATAGGTCATTTGGACACAGTCTTACCAAAACCCAGTAAGATTACTAAGGTTAAACATCATAAAGCATTGCCATGGCAAGAAATTGGCACATTTATGCGAGATTTGAAGCAAAGGGAGGGTATTTCTGCAAAAGCTTTAGAATTTCTCATATTAACGGCTGCAAGATCCGGAGAAATTAGAGGCGCAACATGGGATGAAATAGATTTTAATTCTAAGATGTGGATAATTCCTGCTGAAAGAATGAAGGCAAATAAAGAGCATAGAGTTCCATTATCTAAAGAAGCTTTGAAACTATTAGAATCACTCAATAAAGATCCTGAGAATAATTTATTATTCCCTGCCCCTAGAGGTGGGATTCTGTCAGATATGACCCTGTCGGCTTTATTAAAACGAATGAAACTTGATGCAGTGCCACATGGGTTCCGTTCAACTTTTCGTGACTGGTGTGCTGAGCATACTAACCACCCTTCTGCAGCAGCTGAAATGGCTTTAGCTCATGCAATAGGTAATAAAGTTGAGGCCGCATACAAGCGAGGTGATTTACTAGCTAAGCGTACTAACCTAATGCAGGACTGGGCTAAGTTTTGTAATTCACCAAAAATTAAGGGTGATGTTGTGGCAATACGTGAGGCTAAGTCATGAAACAGGATGATCAATTAATATTATCCGACCACCAACTTGAAGAATTACTTAGCTATATACCCATGGCTTATTCTCAGGATATGTATGATGCATACCTTGAAAGTATGAACGATATTTGCCGAACCTTAAAAGCAGATTATAATAAAAATAATAAATATTACGGTTTTCGTAAAATAATTCCTTTTTCTAAAACGGATAACGGTAGAAAAATCCCAAGAAAACCATCTGAGGTAACTAAGGAAATTACCCACTTAAAAAAGATTTTGGAGAAAATGTCACGAGAATTAATTGGTCATATTGCTATTAATAAAAATAAAGGAAATTTTTATACTGAATATCACGACCTTATCCAGGCATTAGAACAACCATATAAGCCAACGTATGGGCGCAATCCTGCTAGAGATAATTTGGTATACGAGCTAACATCAATAGTTACTTATTATAAGATCCATCCTTCAACTTATTATGATGGAAATTTAGTGAACTTAATTAATATTATTCTAGAAGTTACTAATGCCCGATACAGCGCAACTGAAATAGCAAATGACGTTATAAACTCAATACGCTTCCCTACCTTAGGCTAAACGACATAAAACAGCGCCATATAGCCGCTTACGCCTCCTTTTAATTATCTGTATCTTTTCCTCATTGAAACCAATCAACATGAGGAAAAAGCAATGCACACTAATTCATACCTTTCAGACAAAGCTCTTGCTTCACGTTATAGCGTTGGCGATGCCACTATATGGCGTTGGGCGCGTGAAACTGATTTCCCTAAACCAATAAAACTTTCCGCAGGTTGTACGCGTTGGAAACTATCCGACATAGAGGCATGGGAAGCTGAACAAAAGAAGGTCGCTAACAATGGATAACCGCGATCAACTAATCACCAAGCACAAAAACAAAGCAGGGTTTAAAAGCAAGATCATTGCTAAATGTATCGAGTGTCTATACGACCCAGTTCAAAAAGGAAGTTGGAGACAACAAGTACAATCTTGTACTAGTCCAAAATGTCCTCTTTTTGCAGTAAGGCCGATGCAATTAGGCGATAAAACAAAAAACCTATGCAATGGCATACCTGAAAAAATAACGGCTTAAAGAGTAATTAAATGAGCAAAATCATACAGGACAGCATGGTCAGCCAGGAATTAAAAAGAAGCCCGGCAAGTTATGACGGAATGAGAATAAAAAATAATCTGTATGTTCCAGTTAAAACATACTCGATTTATAAAAAACAAAAGCCCGCGGCTAACGGGCTAATGAATACTACCTACTCTGGAAATAATTATGGCACAAGAACATGAAGATGAAAAGTTTGGACATGCAAAAATTGAAGGTGAATTTAGGCCAAAGATTAAACAAGGAACTTATGATCTTGTGTTTCAACATTATGAGACAGCTAAATTATTTAATGGCCGCGCACTTAAACTGATTCTTTGGTTTTCTGTTAATACACAAGGCGAGTACTTTGGCGTGAAGCTACCAAGATTTTACAACGTTAAAAGAATTAAAGGCCGCACAGGTAAAAACGGTGACTTCGTATTAAGTCCTAACTGTGACTTTGTTAGAGAGTATGCGGCATTGTTTCCCTTACCTAGCAGATTAGACCGAATACCAATGAGTGTTTTTAAAAACAAAATATTTATTGGCGGTGTAAGAACTGTAACCAATGGTTTTAAACAAGCAAAAATACCCGAGTCACTTCAATACTCAGTTATTGGAGATTTAAATGAGATTAAGAAGCTATGAATCACCCCATACTTACACTTACACCTAGCCTGAACCTACACCTTAACCTACACCTACTAAAAAACCCGTTAGGCGTAGCAGTACCAAGGGATTACAAGGAATTGAATGGCAAAGAATTAAACGAATTTGAGTTGTTTGGAATCGTAGCGACTTAAATACTGACTACTTACTTCTACGGTCTGGGGTATTACTGTTCTGGTAACGTTACCGATTCAGTAACCCCAGATTCCAAAAACTTATTTAAGTGTTGTTACTTTAACAACACCAACAAAGAGGAATGAAAAATGGAAGGTTTAACTTTAAAAGACATATCAGACATTGATCTTAGTGTTATTGCTGACGTTTCACAGTGTGAAATAGAGCGTTGCTGGAACTTTTACTTTAGCTTGAATGAAGCTGTTTTATCTGAACAGAAAAGAAGAAAAATGAATAAAAAAAGTAGTATTAATTTTATATTACCTTGTTTAACAGGAAAAGAACTTGATAACGCAATTATTGAAACATTCGTTAGGCGTGATGCTTTCGATCTTCTTGGTTCAAAAAACAGCGGAAATTTTTTCCAAAATATCGCTGAACAATTAATTCAGAAACGTAAACAACAAAAAACAAAACATTAAAACAATTTGACACAGGCTTAACATGCATTATACTACGAACATAACGGCAAGTACGTCACTATCCTTTGATAATAACGTAATTGCAAAGATAGCTCACGAATTCCTTAGAAGGCGCATGTTATCGAGATCAGTTAATTTACTGGTGTCGGGACTTTGCGCCTTTTTTATTGGCAGTCCCAAACATCTTATATTTGGAGACTCACATAATGAGCATTGAATTAAAAAGACTTAAAGAAGAACGTGCTGCTATTGTAGAAAAAATGCAGTATTTAATTGATACCGCTGAGAAAGAAGAACGAACTTTTAACTCTCAAGAGCGTAGCAAATGGGATCACCTTAATAATCAGGTTAAAAGTTATGACACAGACATTAAAGAGATAGAAAGAAACTCACCATTTGATAACCTTGATGAACTCACTGCTAATGAAATCGGTAATTTAAGTGCTCTTAGTAATACTAGAACATCAAATCATCAGTCTACATGGAATGATAAAAACGGTAATGCTATACACGTTTTACCACCAGAGAAACGCTTTTCTGATCATATCCCTAAAGAAAGGAATTATGGTGATTTAACTTTTGGTGGTTATATTCGTGCAATGGTTTTGGGTGCAAAAACCGAAAGTGAACAACGCGCTTTATCGGAAAGCACTGACTCTGCTGGTGGGTTCACTGTTCCTGAACCACTTGCTGCTCAAATCATTGATCGTTTAAGAGCAAAGTCAGTCATAATGAGAGCTGGTGCTCAAACAGTACCCATGACGAGTGATACCTTATCAATCGCTCGCTTAGCATCGGATCCGGCAACTGGTTGGCATGTAGAAAATAGTTTAGTACCAAACTCAGATCCTACTTTTGATAATGTAACCTTCACGGCACGTACTTTAATAAGTCTAGTAATAGCATCACGTGAATTAGTTGAAGACTCAAGCAACATTAATGATGCTTTATCTGATGCATTTGCAAATGCCCTGGCATTAGAAGTCGATCGCGTTGCACTACTAGGCTCAGGTACAGCACCAGAACCTCGTGGAATAAAAAATGTTGCAGGAATTGGTTCTATTAGCATGGGCACAAATGGTGCTGCAATTACATCTTATGATGAGCTATTAGATTCATGGCAAACACTCGCTGATTCAAATTCTGAAGTTCCAACCGCAGCAATTATGGCTCCTCGTACTCAGACTACTTACGGCAAGTTAAAGGACACAACTAACCAACCACTGAGAAAGCCGGACATGATACAAGATTTACCAATGTTAACTACTACTCAAATACCTATTAATGAAACTCAAGGAACAGCTACAAATGCAAGTAGTGTTTTAATTGGTGATTTTAGTGACCTAATGGTTGGTGTTCGGTCTTCATTCCGTATCGAAGTATTAAGAGAGCGCTATGCTGATAATTTTCAATATGGTTTTATGGCACATTTACGGGCTGATATACAGTTAGCACATGCTGAGTCATTTTGTGAAATTATAGGTATTACTCCTTAATTTAGTGGGAGACTAAGAGATGTGTCCCACTATTGATAGTTCGAGCACATCTCAGGGGCATTGGCATATGTGACGTATCTCCCCGGCCGTTTATTTCCTTCTAGGCCGCACGGTACACTTAACTAAAAAACGTAGGTAGGGGCATGTGATACGCCTTTTTCATTGAGAGGAACCCATAATGATAATGCGCCAGAGCTTGAACACATCATCCCTTTATCGAGAGGCGGCACACATACTTATAATAATACTGCTTGTGCATGCAGAGACTGCAATATATTGAAGGGTAGCATGACTAAGCCAGAATATATTTTATATATCGGTAGCATAGGTAGGGGTATGTAGATCGCTGTTATATATAAAAATAAAAGGCGGCGCAAAAACTCTTTTTTTACATCTCCAGAATTCAGGATTAATTAAATGGCAAGGCATAAGACACCATCAAATGTACTGGACTTGAAAGGGGCTTATAAAAAGCATCCTGAAAGGAAAAACAACGAAGAACCTCAAGCAGACGATTTTATAAATTGTCCTCCTGACTAATTAGATTAATAAAAAACTTAAGTGATGGTAATAAATAATGCCTAAGATCGGAAACTTATTCGTAAGTCTCGGAATGGATACAGCACGCTTCGATTCTGACACTAAGAAAGCAAAGAAAAGTTTTAATAGCCTAGAGCGTCGAATGGGTCGGTCTGCCCGTAACATGCGCAAACAGGTTAACAGTGTCGGTAAATCATTCGTCAGTCTTGGTGGAATTATCTCAGGTGTCGCGGGTGTCGGCGCATTAGGGGCGTTGACTAAATCCTCTTTTGAAAGTGCGGACGCATTAGCAAAGACCTCTGACAAGCTCGGAATAATGACGGATAAACTTGTCGGGCTTCAAAATGCCGGTGAGTTAACAGGTGTTTCCACCAACACGATGAACATGGCCTTGCAAAGAATGACCAGAAGGTTATCAGAGGCGGCTAACGGAACAGGTGAAGCACAGGGAGCGATTAAAGAATTAGGCTTAGATGCTGAATATCTTGCAAGCCTTTCTCCCGATCAAGCTTTTTCAAAAATAGCAGACGCAATGGGGAATGTCTCTAATCAAGGTGACAAAGTACGTCTAGCAATGAAGTTCTTTGACTCTGAGGGTGTCGCGTTAGTGAACACCTTAAAACTTGGATCAAATGGACTTGATGAAATGACTATGGAAGCTGAAAGACTTGGCGTTTCACTTTCAAGAGTCGATGCCGCAAAGATAGAAGCGGCTAATGATTCTGTTTTCAAATCAAAACAAGTTTTTAAAGGGTTAGGAAACACCATAGCGGTAAATGTTGCGCCTTACGTTGAAGCGATAGGAAATTCATTTAATAAATCCGCAATGGAGGCAAACGGGTTTAAAGATGAAGTTAATAGCAGTCTTCAAGTTGTTGTTAAGTCGGTTGGTTTTGTTGCTGATGCGTTCAGGGGATTAAATGTCGTTTTCGTAGGATTCAAAACTGTTTTTGCTGGTGTAGCTGATTTTTTAATTGGAACAAGTAATAAAATTATTCAGTCGTATACATCATTAAGAAAGTTTTTCGATTCAGAATATGAACCCCCTGACGAACATAAAATATTAGGCTTCGCTGCAACAAGTGCAACTAAACGATATGGCATGCTGAAAAAAGAGCTTGCAGAACTCGTCGCTCAGCCTATGCCCTCAGAGAATATAGAAGCATGGGCTAAAAAAGTACAAGAAGAAGCAGACAAAGCAAGCGCTCAAGTCGAACAAACTAAAAAATCACTCGGCACTATTAACCCTGTTCGCGAACAAGGCTCGCAAGGTTTTGATACTGAACAAAGTCAATTAGAACTTGAAGCGTTAGGGGCAAAACTTCTTGCAGAAGAAGAACGGATCGCTGAATCTTATCTTAAACGTAAATTTATTGTCGAGAATGCGTATCAAGACGGATTAATCACAGAACAAAAACGATCCGACCGATTGAAGCAAATAGAAACGGATAAACAGAACAAATTAACCGCTATACATAAAGCGGCAACCGAGAAACGCAAACGGCAAGAACAAGTCACACAATCCGCACAACTAGGGATTGTATCGAATGCACTTGGGGCGATTTCCTCGACAATGGACTCAAACAATAGAAAACAGTTTGAGAATCAAAAGAAACTCGGCATAGCTTCCGCTTTAATTAACACTTACAAAGCCATAGCAGAGAGTTTAGGCGCTTATCCTTTCCCCTTTAACGCAGTAGCGGCGGCAGCAAGTGCGGCTTTAGGTTACGCACAAGTTAAAAATATTAAGTCTCAGAGTTTTGGCGGTGGTGGCTCGGCTCCTTCTGTTGGGGGTGCGTCGGGTAATGTCGTTCCGACTCCAACGCCCGGACAACCTCCTGAAAATCCTCTTGCACCTAATAACGATATTCCACAACCAGCAAGACAAATCAATATCACGCTTAACGGTTCGGCTGTAGGAAGTGAAGGCGTTAGAGATTTAATTGCAGAGATTAACGAAGAGATCGGTGATGATACGGAATTGAAGGTTTTATGAATAACGAAATTATAAATATCAACAGAGATGTTTTACAAATACCTATAATCGCTTTAGCGATATTATTAAGCTCTGAAAAAAGATTTACTATTGATCAATTCGATACAGTGTTAAATAAGATCATAGATAATAATAAAAGCGCAGTTACAAGATCTCAAGCCCGTGCGATCTACGGTGATTTATTTAGAAATAAGGAACAATGGAAGCCTGAAATTATAGATGGAGGTATAGATTAAGGTTTATAGAGATCTCGGCTAATTTATGCCCAAATTTATACTTTTCCTACCAATTTTGCTTGCAATTATAATTAACAGGAGTACATTTATGTACTTGGACTGGTAATCCATCAAAAGCGGTTAACTACACCCGATAGCTGTGGTTTTTTTGTGCCTCGATTTTGTTCGGGTGTCTGCGAATATAATACCCTTAGGGGGAATAAGCAGGCCGCTCTTTTGACGGTTACCAACACCCGGCTTTTACACAACAAGAGAGGATACAGAAATGCCTGATATAGAATGTATAGATTCACAGTTTTTCAAGATCGTACACGATCAAAACTCATATAAAATGCTTCCTGCTATCAATGATAATTTTGATAAGTACAGTGATGCGCATTACTGGCTGGACATCATCAAGCAATCACTTCCAAAAGCTTACATAATCAAAGTAACTAACTACGCATAAAGAGAGCAAATAAAAATGGAAAACTCACAATCTTACAAAGCAGATGATGCGACTCTTGACTTAGCGATACGTCAAATTGAAAAAAACAAAGTTGCAAAAAAATTTATCGAAGAAAAAGCAAAGTATCTTGATTCACTGGAACAAGATAGTCTTGATTTAGTAAGCACAGCCTATTATTTTGGTGTATGTGCTTTAGCGTCCATGCTTGAGGACTTAGAACAGCAAGGGAAAAATGCAGACTACACCGAAGCAGGTTATTTTGCTTTAATGTGTAAAATGTATAACAAATTGTCAAAACAACACTAACCTATACTGCCCCGCCTTTCTGGTGGGGTTCTTTTTATAAATTAATCTGTCATTAACCATAATGGTTATATTTTACAAATATAGGCATATAAATAATTGATATTAGAATACTAATTAAAACTAATATTCACGTTTTAAGTAGGGATATTATAATAATTAGTTAGTATGCATGCCAAATGTTATATTTTGAAATATCAACAACAAAAAAGCCCACCATTTACGCAATGATGGGCTTTATGGTGGATCTATAAAACAAATTATTATAACCTATTGTTTTATATAGTCATTTGGCGGAGAGCGAGGGATTCGAACCCTCGATAGGTTTAACCCTATACGCCCTTAGCAGGGGCGCGCCTTCAGCCACTCGGCCAGCTCTCCGGGAAATTTTTGATTTAGTTATTTGCAGCGTTTTTTC
>Ga0316207_10001957_pt1 | contig 22892 bp, 25 predicted proteins | sample 6weekpyrite_MG_FD_204943 | JGI IMG/M metagenome (GOLD analysis project Ga0316207, IMG submission 204943) | Microbial mat bacterial communities from mineral coupon in-situ incubated in ocean water Damariscotta River, Maine, United States -... | ecosystem: Environmental > Aquatic > Marine >...
TGGAAATCAAACTGACGCGCGGCGTCAATGTAGGAGTGGCACATATTGTTGCCGTCACCAATCCAGACCACCTTCTTGTCTTTGATGTTGCCGCGATGCTCGAAATAGGTTTGCATGTCGGCCAGTAGCTGGCAGGGGTGTTGCAGGTCGGTGAGGGCGTTAATCACAGGTGCCTGTGAATAGGCAGCAAACTCCTCGATCTTTTCATGCTCAAAGGTGCGGATCATGATGATGTCGACCATGCGTGACAGCACCCTTGCACTGTCTTTGATCGGTTCGCCACGACCTAGCTGAGTGTCACGTGGTGACAGAAAGATTGCATGGCCACCACACTGCGCCATGGCCGCTTCAAAGGCGACACGGGTGCGGGTTGAGGACTTCTCAAACACCATGCCCAGCACTTTGTTTTTTAATGGCTCAAATATCTCGCCGGATTGTTGTATTTTTTTCAGTTCGATAGCGCGTTGAACCAGCCCCTGCAATTCTTCAGGGCTGAAATCCATAAGGGTTAGAAAGTGACGTGCAGCCATGGCTACATCCTTTTATTTAAGTGTTGTTTAACTAAAGCCGCAACGTTGTCGACGATCTGGTCGATCTCGGTAGTGTCTATGGTCAACGGTGGCAGCAGGCGAATTACATTGCCGGCGGTGACGTTGATCAGCAGGCCCGCTTCTAAGGCCTGTTGTACCAGCTCGATGCAGGGTTGTTTCAGTTCGATACCGACCATCATTCCTTGGCCACGTATTTCGCTGACCATGTCGCAATCTTGCAGCGCAGCTTTTAGGCCTTGTACCAGACGCTCGCCTTTGATCATGGCATTGGCAGCGAGGTCATTGGTTTCCATTTCGCTGATGACAGCTAAGCCAGCGGCACAGGCCAGTGGATTACCACCGAATGTAGAGCCGTGTGTGCCTGGTTGTAGAACTTCAGCTGCTTTACCACGAGCCAGGCAGGCACCGATGGGCATGCCGTTGCCCAGCGCTTTGGCTGAGGTCATCACATCAGGTGTTGAGTTGCTGTGCTGATAGGCAAACCACTTACCGGTCCGGCAGACGCCGGTCTGGATCTCATCCAGCATCATCAACCAGTCGTGTTGATCACAGAGGGCGCGAACCTTGTCCAGATAATCAGATGCAGGAATGTGGATGCCACCTTCGCCCTGGATGGGTTCAATCAAGACGGCGACAATGTTTTTGTTTTGTGCGGCAACCTTTTCTATGGCAGCAATGTCATCAAACGGCACCCGCACAAAGCCCTCTACCAGCGGCGCAAAACCGATCTGGGCATTTTTGTTGCCAGTGGCCGTCAGCGTGGCCATGGTGCGACCGTGAAAGCTGTTTTCGGCGACGATGATGGTAGGCAGGTCGATGCCTTTATTATGACCATAAAGACGTGCCAATTTGATCGCGGCTTCGTTGGCCTCGGCGCCGGAGTTGCTGAAAAAGACTTTGTCCATATTGGCAACATGGCACAGTTTTTCACCTAACTGATCTTGATTGCTGATGCTGTAGATATTCGATGTGTGCAGCAGCTGACGTGATTGATTGCAGATGGCATCAGCCACCTTGGCATTGGCGTGGCCAAGACTGCAGACAGCGATGCCGCTAAGGGCATCGAGATACTGTTTGCCATTAGTGTCCCACAGCCAGGCGCCTTCACCCCGTGCAAAGGTGACTGGTAGCCGCTTATAGGTAGACATAAGTGAGTCAGCCATTTGTAGATCCCCAGCCCTAAAAATAGGATAAGTGCCTTTAGAAATTTCCTGAAAAACGTAAATTTCTAAAGGCACTAAAAACAAAAAACAGCCCGGTGGGCTGCTGTAAAGGGTAATTCTACTGTGATTTGTTTGCTCAGGCAATAAGTCGGGGAGCAGCGTTTAAGCCGCCCCCCATCAATGTTTAGCCTGCGAAGTTGTTGGCGACGAAATCCCAGTTGACTATGCCCCAAATGCTTTCCAGATATTTTGGGCGGGCATTGCGGTAATCGACATAGTAGGCATGCTCCCAGACGTCGATGGTCAGCAGCGGTGTCTGGCCCTCGGTTAATGGACAGCCGGCATTGCTGGTATTGACGATGGCGATTGAGCCGTCGCTGTTTTTTACCAACCAGGTCCAGCCTGAACCGAAGTTGGTGGCCGCAGAGGTAGAGAACTTCTGCTTGAACTCGTCGAACGAGCCGAACGTGCTGTTGATGGCATCGGCCAGTGCGCCTGTGGCTGCACCGCCACCATTGGGGCTGAGGCAATTCCAATAAAAGGTATGATTCCAGACCTGGGCGGCGTTGTTGAACAGGCCGCCGTCGGCCTTGTTGATGATCTCTTCCAACGAGGCGTTTTCAAACTCGGTGCCGGCGATCAGCTTGTTGAGGTTTGTGACGTAGGTCTGGTGATGCTTGCCGTAGTGATATTCGAGGGTCTCGGCTGAAATGGTTGGCGCCAGGGCGTCCTGGGCGTAGGGGAGTTCAGGTAATTGATGTGTCATGGGTTTTCTCCTTGAATAGTTTACTAAAATAGTCCGGAATATAGATTAAGTCTAAATAAATCCGTTTTTGTTTGCAAGTCGCTTAAACAATAGTCTGAAAAACACTCTCTTTGCTACCATTGCTGTATGGATGCCATTCAATTATCAATTTTTTCCAGCCGTATTGCGGCTACCTGTGACGAGATGGGTGCGATACTACGTTGTGCTGCGCTATCACCCAATATTAAGGACAGGCTGGATTTCTCCTGCGCCGTGTTCGATGACCGGGGCCAGCTTTGTGCCCAGGCTGCGCATATCCCGGTGCATTTGGGCAGCATGGCCTATGCCATGGCCGGTATTGTTGGACAGCTAGAATGGCGTCACGGCGACATGGTAATCGTTAATGATCCTTTCCTCGGTGGCACCCATCTGCCTGATGTGACCCTGATTGCACCGGTATTTGTCGAAAACCAGCTAGTGGCCTTTGTTTGTAATCGTGCCCATCACGCTGATATCGGGGCCAGCACACCGGGTTCTATGCCGATCTCAAAAAGGTTGGACGAAGAGGGGCTTATCATCCCGCCGTCTTATCTCATCCGCATGGGTGCCTTGGATGAAGCATTTCTAAATTCCATCGTTTCGGCCACCGGTAATGCACAGCAGAGTCGCGGTGACTTTTCAGCCCAGATCAGCGCCAATCGCGCTGGTGAGCAGCGGCTGACTGCCTTGATTGAAAGCCTGGGGCTGAGGGCATTCAGGCAGTCATTAGTCTTGTTAAATGATTATGCTGAGCGTCTGTCAGCCACCGCCTTAATGCAGATCCCAGATGGCGAATATGAATTCAGTGACGTGATGGACGATGACGGCATGGATAATCGGGATATCCCGATACAGGCCAGTGTTAAGGTCAGCGATGGTTTTATCTCGGTGGATTTCGAAGGTACCGCTGAACAGGTGCAGGGGAATATCAATTGCCCTCTCTCGGTTGCGGCAGCAGCGGTGTATTACGTGTTTCGTTGTCTGATGCCAGAACAAACCCCGGCCTGTGCCGGTAGTTTTCGACGTATTCAGTTCAGTGCGCCAGAAGGTTGTTTGGTCAATGCCAGGCGTCCGGCGGCAGTGGCAGCAGGTAATGTTGAAACCAGCACTCGGATTGTTGATGTCATTATGGGCGCCCTGGCCCAGGCGATTCCCGAACAGATCCCTGCTGCCAGTCACGGCAGCATGAACAACGTGGCTATGGGGGCTCGTGGGAGGGGAGCCAGGGGCGAGGCTGGTCAGAATTGGGATTATTACGAAACCCTTGGCGGTGGCATGGGGGCTGGGTCACGCAATGCTGGTCTGAGTGCCTTGCAGACCCATATGACCAACACCCTGAATACGCCGGTGGAGAGTCTGGAAATGCATTACCCGTTGCGGATTCAACGCTATCAGATCCGTTCTGGTTCAGGTGGTGACGGTAAAAACAAGGGTGGTGATGGTTTGGTGCGTGAATATGAGTTTCTGGCGTCAACCAGGGTCACTCTGTTGACCGAGCGGCGTCAACATCAGCCTTGGGGATTGAATGGTGGCCAACCAGGGCTGGTTGGTCAGAACAGCTTGGATGATGAGGTTTTGCCAGCCAAGGTTAGTTTTAGTGCTCAGCCAGGACAGCGCCTAACTGTAGTCACGCCTGGCGGTGGTGGTTGGGGGCTATCTGAATTTAAAAATTGACCTTATAATTGATGGGTGTTTGATAATTTTATATTTCCGAGTAAAATACTCAGTTTTTAGTGCCCGAGAAGGTTTGAGGAGTAGTTATGGACATTATGGAAACAATTAAGCAGCAGGTAGAAGGTGCCCCTGTCGTGTTGTATATGAAGGGTACTCCGCAGTTCCCAATGTGTGGTTTTTCTGCCCGTGTGGTTGAAGCGCTGAAACAGGTGGGTGCTCAATACGATTCCTACAATGTTCTTGAGCAGCCCGAGATTCGTGCCAACCTGCCCAAATATGCCGACTGGCCAACCTTTCCCCAGCTCTATATTAAAGGTGAACTGGCGGGTGGTTGCGATATCGTTATGGCGATGTATGAAAGTGGTGAGCTTGAAAGCATGACCAAGGCTGCCACGGCTTAGGTTTTAGAAAAAAGTTTTATTTGAAAGGCCGCCCTCCTCTGGAGGGTGGCCTTTTTTGTTTAAGGTTGAACAATTAAGGTTGATTTTAGTTTGGCAGACTAAGCTTGTGCCATGATTCGAAATGCGAGTGACTGGAGGTATCTGATGCAGATTCAACAAATTATGGCTTATATAATGGCGGTGGTGTTTTTGTGTGCTGCCTCTTTGGTGCAGGCGGGTGGTAACTATAGGGTTGAAGCGGTAAACAATCAGCTGTATCAGGATGATTGTGGTTTCTGTCATTTTGCCTACCAGCCGGGTTTGTTACCGACCCGTTCCTGGCGTAAGGTGATGGGTAATCTGGCCGATCATTTTGGCGAGAACGCTGAACTTGATGAGACGGATAGACAGGCTTTGTTGACGTATTTAGAGAAAAACAGCGCTGACAATAGCAGCAGTTATTTGTCGCGCAAGGTGATGCGTTCATTGACTAGGAAGGGAGCAGTGATACAGATTAGTAAATTAGGTTTTATGGCCCATGAACACGATGAGATTCCTCGCCGTGTTTTTACGGGCGACTTGCAAGGGCTGACAAACTGTAACGCCTGCCATCAGCAGGCAGAGCAGGGTTCATATAACGAACGTGATATTAAGATTCCTGGTTATGGCCGTTGGGATGATTAATAAATGACTAGATATGCTTTGCTAATTTTATGTCTCTTATTGCCTGTAGTAAGCGGTGCCAGTAATGATGACCATGACGAAGCCAAAAATCTTCGTGAGGCCGGTGAAATTGTCTCGTTAGAAAAACTGTTAGCGGATGCGCGCAGCAGACATAGTGGCCGTGTTCTGGAAATCGAACTCGAACTCGAGCATGAGCACGGCATGCGTGTGTATGAAATCGAAATGGTCGACGATCAAGGCAAGGTGCATGAATATTATTATGACGCCAAGGATGGCCGCTTGTTGTGGGAAGAACCTGATCATGGCGAGGAGGATGAATGAGGCTGCTATTGGTTGAAGATGACCTTGTGTTGGGACAACAGCTCAAACAAGACTTAGCCCGGTCCGGCTTTGCGGTTGATCTGGTTGATAATGGCCTTGATGCTGAATTTATGGGTGACGAAGAAGCATATGACTTGGTGGTACTTGATTTAGGCCTGCCCCAGCGCCCTGGTTTGGAAGTGTTGCAAAATTGGCGTTCGCGGAATAACAAAGTCCCTGTTGTGATTTTGACCGCCCGTGACGCCTGGCATGAAAAGGTCGATGGTTTTAAGGCCGGTGCTGATGACTATCTGGCCAAACCTTTTCATACTGAAGAGTTGTTGATGCGTATCCAAGCGGTGATCCGTCGTAACAATGATCAAATCGGTGGAGAGGAGCTAAAGGTTGCGCAGTTGACTCTGGATGAAGAGCGGCAGATGGTTACCACAATTGCGGGTGATGTGTTTGAATTGACCGGCACTGAATTTAGATTGTTACGTTATTTTATGCTTCACCCGGGCCGCATTTTGTCGAAGTCGGTGTTAACCGAACATGTCTATGATTATGACTCTGACAAAGATAGTAATGTCATTGAAGTCTATATAAATCGCCTGCGCCAAAAGCTGGGTAAGGAATTGTTCCAGACCAAGCGTGGTCAAGGTTATATCTTCAGGGGAAATGAGGCTTGAGGTCACTGCTTGCCCGTCTTAGTTTGGGTTTGGGTCTGAGTCTGATATTGTTATTTGCATTGCAGTGGTGGGTGGTCAATACAGCTGCCAGGTCGCTGACAGAAAGTTATGTCGTCTCCCGGTTGGAGCACGATGCAGAGAGTTTTCTCGCTATTATCAAATTTTCCCCGGAGGGGATGATTGAGTTCGATGCCAATCATTCTAATCCTATCTATCACATGCCATTTTCCGGGCATTATTTTTTGTTGCAAAGTGCTGAGCAATCACAACGTTCCCGTTCTCTGTGGGATCAGGAGTTTCCTGCGTATAAAGTGACGGATGAGCCGCAATATCTGGCAGGCCCGGAGTCACAGCGGCTATTGGTGGTAGCACGAGAATACTCCAAACAAGGCCATATGCTTAGGATAGTTGTGGCTGAGGACATGAGTCCCTTGCAGCAGCAGTTAGATCAATTCGAACAACGTTATGCTCTGATAAGTTTAGTTGTAATGGTGTTGGTGATTCTGCTGCAGGCGGGTATCGCCAAGCGTAGTTTGCGGCCGCTTGGTTTGGTGATTGATGATATGAAACGCCTGGAGGTGGGTGAGGTTGCTGGACTGCGTGAGGATGTGCCCAACGAGGTTCAACCACTGGTAAAAGAGTTCAATAATTTGTTGCAGTTAATGCGGCAGCGGCTGGAACGCTCACGTTCAGCGCTTGGTAATCTTGCCCATGCCTTGAAGACACCGCTGACGGTAATGATGCAGCTGGAAGAGGTTGAGGTTTTAAAGCAGCAGCCGCAGTTGCAAGGGCAGTTCAGGGATCAAACCAATCAGATTCGACAAATTATTGATAGGCAGCTTAAGCGTGCCCGCCTGGCAGGTGTATCAACACCAGGATTGAGTTTTGAGCCAGCTAAAGAGTTTGATGGTCTGGCACAGATTCTCAGGCAGATTTATGCCGATAGGGGCTTGCAGATTGAATTGGATGTCCCAGCCAATAAATCCTTTGCTGGAGACCGGGAGGATATGATGGAGTTGTTCGGTAATCTGCTGGATAACGCCTGCAAGTGGGCGAATCAGCGTGTCCTGTTAACGATCTATGATAAGCCGGGGCTGGTGGTATCGGTGCAAGACGATGGTCCGGGTTGTGCGCCTGAGTTGAGGCAGCAGCTTGATCAACGTGGTCAGCGATTGGATGAGAGCACTGCCGGACATGGTCTTGGCTTGGCGATTGTTCGCGATATTGTTGAACACTACCAGGGTAGCCTGGAGTTTGCTGAGTCGGATGTTCTAGGTGGCTTCAGGGTTGATGTGGCCCTGCCAGGCAAGCTTTAACAGGCTGTTGAAATTCTACTCAGGCGGTACGATACGGCGTTAAAACCGGCCTCATATCCAAAGAGCGGGCACAAGAAATGCTCATTTACTTCAGTTGACTCCGCTTTTTCTGCCAATTTTGCCTCGCTTAAAGCGCCTTCGGTTGGTGTCTCGTACTCACCTGAACGAACTTCAATAACCTGTTAAAAAGGTTGTAGGTCATGCCAGGTGTTGACGATCTTGCAGAACAGATCGGCGGTCTTTTCGGCATCATAAATGGCCGAATGGGCCTGTGCGTTATCCCAATCCATATCCGCTGACTGAGCGGCTCGGGCCAGCACGGTCTGACCATAAGCCAGGGCCGACAGAGTGACCGTGTCAAAGGTGCTGAAATCATGAAATGGACTTTTAACTTTGGTGCGTTTTACTGCGGCCTTGATGAACCCTAGGTCGAAGAGAGGGTTGTGGGCCACCAAGATTGCACGAGTGCAGTCGTTCGCTTTTACCTCTTGACGAATCGGTTCAAAAATCTTTTCCAGAGCAGGTTTTTCTTCCAGTGCCTCACGGAAAGGGTGGTGTGGGTCTATGCCGGTAAAGGCGAGTGACGCCGGTTCCAGGTTGGCGCCTGGAAAGGGGGCGACATGGCAGGCATGAGTCTTGCCACGATAGAGCTTACCTTCTTCATCCATGCGCACGATGACGGCGGCAATTTCGAGTACGGCATCGGTTTCGGAATTGAATCCGGCGGTTTCTATATCAACCACAATGGGTAGGAAACTACGGAAACGATCAGCGATTCTTGGTGTAGAAAGATGCATCTTTATTTAAACTCTGCTTTCGAATGTCTAGTTATGTTTCTGTTTCATGGTTGTGGACGAGCTGCCAGACCAGTTCACCACCTGCCCGTAAGGGCACAACAACATCGTCACCGAAGGCGAACTCTTTTGGTACGGCCCATTCCTGGCGTACCAGGGACAGTGTCTGTTCATTCACAGGTAGGCCGTAAAACTGTGGTCCAAAGCGGCTGGCAAAGCCGTCCAGTTTGCCCAGGGCACCGACTGATTCAAAGGCTTCGGCATAAAGTTCGATAGCGGCAAAGGCGGTGTAGGCGCCGGCACAGCCGCAGCTGCTCTCTTTGGCTCCTTTGGCATGTGGTGCGCTATCGGTGCCGAGGAAGAATTTGGGGTTGCCGCTGGTGGCGACCTTTAACAGAGCCTGGCGATGTTCTTCCCGTTTCAGTACTGGCAGGCAGTAATGGTGTGGTTTGATGCCGCCCACCAACATGTCGTTGCGATTTAGCAGTAGGTGGTGCGGGGTAATTGTGGCGGCAGTCTTTTCTGATGCGAACAGGACAAATTCAGCGGCATCTTTGGTGGTGATGTGTTCAAAGACGATGCGCAGATTGGGGAACTGTTCGCTCAAAGGTTGAAGTTTTTGTTCGATAAAAACCTTTTCCCGGTCGAATATATCAATGTGAGCATCCGTAACCTCGCCGTGTACCAGCAGAGGCAGGTCGATTTCTTCCATGGCGGCAAGGGTGTCGTAGACATTTTCCAGGTTGGTAACGCCAGAGTCTGAGTTGGTGGTGGCACCAGCTGGATAGAGTTTGACTGCGTGGACGTAGCCACTGGCCTTGGCCTTGCGGATCTCATCGGCCGTGGTGCTGTCAGTCAGATAGAGAGTCATCAGTGGTTCAAAATCACTGTTTGCTGGTCTGGCATCTAGTATACGGCGACGATAAGCCAGTGCTTCGTCGGTGTGTGTAACTGGTGGAGCCAGATTGGGCATGGCAATGGCGCGGCCAAACTGGGCGGCGGCATGGGCTACGGTCGTCGCCAGGGCGGCACCATCGCGTAGATGAATGTGCCAGTCGTCTGGGCGGGTAATGGTCAGGTGATCCACGGGTTACTCCCTGCTAGATGGTTTGGCACATATTATGCCATTTTTGTGCCTATTCTCGACGCTCGGTTTTTATATTGTTACTATGACCACTCAGTTGGTGTGGGTATGCGTGAGTGCTTGGGTGTGGCATGACTAAGCCTGATCAGCGGTCTATATAGGCCTTTGTATCAGAGTTGAGGAGAAAGTAATGTTGTTAAGAAATTTGTTTTTTTCCTTTTTAATCAGTGGTCTGGTGATGCCGGCCCACGCCCAGAAGTGTGATGCCTCTAAACCAGCCACGGCACCTTATAGTCAATTTAGTCAGGCCGCCAGCGCCATAATTACCGATAACAAGAACAAAAACACCTGGCTCAGATGTCCGGTGGGCATGAAGTGGGATGGCGGCTCATGCGCTGGCATCAGCCTGAAGTACACCTGGACCGAGGCTGTGGTTGAGGTTGAAGAATTGAACAAACAAAAGATCGCTGGCCGGAATGACTGGCGTCTGCCTACCGTCGACGAATTGGCCTCTGTGGCTGAACAGCGTTGCTTCAAACCGGCTATTGACCTAAAAGCCTTTCCTTACTCTCCTGAATCCGGGTTTTGGACCGATACAGCTGTAGAAGGTGTCCAACCCAGGGCTTGGGTGGTTCACTTTCTTAATGGTAAACCCTACATCGCCAACAAGAATCAGACCTGGCGACTGCGTTTGATTGCTGGTAAGTAGTTACTCACACACGTAGCTGCGAGGCTGTTTGATGTTGTTCACGGTTAGGCTAAAATGCGTGCCGGATGAAGCGGGGCTTTGATTCATTAGAACTGAGGTCACCCCTAACTACAGTTAAAAAATTAGATAGGTGGAAATTATGTTGAGAGGCTTGGTTGTTTCTTTGTTACTTGGGACATTGGCAATGCCGGCGGTAGCGCAAAAATGTGATGTTTCCAAGCCTGCTACAGCCCCATCGGGTCAGTTTAAGGTGAATGACAATGGTACTGTTAGCGACACTAAGAATAAACGTGTCTGGCTGCGTTGTGGTCTGGGCATGAGCTGGAATGGCTCAAGCTGTGAAGGTAAGACCCTGACCTATGATTGGAATGCAGCTAAGGATGCTGTTAATGAATTGAATGCCAATAAGGTGGCTGGTCGTAGTGATTGGCGTCTGCCTAAACTGTCTGAATTACAGAGCATTGTTGAAAAACAATGTTACAAACCGGCTATTAATCTTGACGTCTTTCCCTTTACCCCTGAGTCTGGTTTTTGGAGTAGTACTGAGTCAGACGGTGTTAATCCCCGTGCCATGATGGTGTTGTTTATTCAGGGGCAGGAATATGTGGCCAACAAGCAGCAGTCGTGGCGTGTTAGGCCGGTGGCTGGCAAATAGTCTTCAAGAATAAAATAGTTAACAGAACGCCGGGTTTTTACCCGGCGTTTGCATTTCAGGGCTGCTAAAATGCGCCCTGTTGAATTAATTACGGAGTGGGGCGGTGCGAATAGCCTTGGGTGTGGAATATGATGGCAGTGCCTTTTGCGGCTGGCAGTTTCAGGATCATTCACCATCGGTGCAGGAAGCGGTGGAAAAGGCCCTTTCGTCAGTTGCTAACGAGCCAGTACGGGTTATCTGTGCTGGGCGCACCGATACTGGCGTGCATGCCTCCGAGCAGGTGATCCACTTTGATTCCGAGGTTGAACGTTCGATGCGTTCCTGGGTTTATGGTGCCAATGCCAACCTGCCTGATGAAGTGGTGATCCTTTGGGCAACACCAATTAGTGATGAGTTTCATGCCCGCTTCAGTGCTGTGCGCCGTCGCTATCGTTATGTTATTTACAATCGCAACGTCAGGCCCACCTTTTTGGCTGGCCGTACCACATGGAATTATCGTGCTTTAGATGAAGTAAGGATGGCTGAAGCGGCGCAATGCCTGGTGGGTGAACATGATTTTGCCTCCTACCGCGCCATAGGCTGTCAGGCCAAGAGTCCGGTGCGCACCATTCACCAGATTGAGGTGACGCGAAAAAACGAGCTGGTCTTCATTGATATCGAGGCCAATGCCTTTTTACACCACATGGTGCGCAATATTGCCGGGGTGTTGATGGCGATAGGGGCTGGGGAAAGGCCGGTGGAGTGGGCTAAACAAGTGTTGGAATTTCGTGATCGCACCTTAGGAGGTGTCACTGCATCGCCATCAGGTTTATACCTGACCCAGGTGAGTTATCCATCAGAGTTTGAATTACCTCAAGCGCATCAAAGTTCTGCTATTTGGTGAATTTTTAGAAGACCCTACAAACTGTGTAAATATTGCTTGCAAATCTGTAATACACGTATATTATGTACACCTATAGTTTGTGTTGGTATTTGCTTGGCGAAGTAGTGGAGTTTTATAAATGGAATGGGCGTATGTGCAAATTGCCTCCCTGGTTTTAGTTGTAGCTATGACTGCTTATTTAGGTCTGGCTGACGCCCGCCTCCATCGTCAATAAAAAAGGTTTGCGCTAAAGGGTCTCTATCCTCCTTCTCTCCCCCTCCCCCTCCTAGAAGAGGGTGGGGATCCTTGCAAAAAACTAAGGCCACCCCGGAAGGGTGGCCTTTTTTGTTTCTGGATTATCCGCTGACTAACAAAAGCATGTAATCGGTACTAAACTTAAATTGTAAGTGTGTGATATCAAGTGCGTTACAGTAGGAGGTGCGTGATGAATGATGTAAACAAGATAGAAGACGATCTTGTCCAATGCGGCGTATGTTTAAAAGAAATTCCCACATCAGAGGCTAAGAGTGCAGAGGCGAGTGATTACGTCGCCCATTTTTGCGGCCTGAATTGTTATGAAAAGTGGATAAAAAAAGCTGCGCAGGGCCCGGCAGGCGAATAGGCTTTAATTCATCCTGATAAGTGTTTTTCTGATCGATGCCTGAAGGTGTCGATCAGATCTTTGATATGACCAGAGGGGCAGCCCAAGTCTCAGAATTCTGGTAAGATTCTCCTTTTTTTGCGGATCGTCTTTATGCGCACGCGGATTAAAATCTGTGGCATTACTCGGCCGGAAGACGGCATTGAGGCCGCCCGACTGGGTGCAGATGCCATTGGTCTGGTGTTTTACAATAAGAGTCCGCGGGCGGTAACGCCAATCCAGGCGGCTGAGATCGTCGCCGCCTTACCCGCGTTTGTGACGACGGTTGGTTTGTTTGTCGACCCTGAGCCAGTCAATATTGAAGTAGTGTTGGCGCAAGTTTCATTGGATTTGATTCAGTTTCATGGTGATGAAACGCCAGAATTTTGTGCCAGTTTTGCTCGGCCGTATCTGAAGGCAATTCGCATGCGTGAAGGTATAGATCTTGCCGCAGAGCGACAGCGTTTTAGTGATGCCCGCGGCCTGTTGTTGGATACCTACCAGCCAGGCATTCCGGGAGGCACGGGTGAGGCGTTTGAATGGGACCGAGTGCCCGATGATTTAGCTGCGTCGATAGTGCTGGCCGGAGGTTTGAACCCGGATAATGTCGCTGCGGCAATCAAACAAGTGAAGCCCTATGCGGTTGATGTTAGTGGCGGTGTAGAGGCGAGTAAGGGAATTAAGGATGCGGCCAAGATGGCTGCCTTTTTCAAGAACGCCTCATGTTTTTGAAAGTGAAAATAATAGAGTTAGGAGAAGTGAGAAGTGTCGAAAGCGAACTTACCTGACGCCAATGGCCATTTTGGCCCCTATGGCGGTCGTTTTTGTGCTGAAACGTTGATGGAGCCGTTGGACGAATTGCAGGCGGCCTATGAGCGACTGAAACATGATGCCGATTTTCAAGCGGAATATGATAAGGATCTGGCTCACTATGTTGGTCGTCCATCACCGCTCTATTTTGCCGAGCGTTGGACCGAGACCCTCGGTGGCGCCAAGGTCTACCTTAAGCGTGAGGATCTAAATCACACCGGCGCCCACAAGATCAATAACACCATCGGTCAGGCGTTGCTGGCAAAACACCTGGGCAAGACCCGCATTATCGCTGAGACCGGTGCCGGTCAGCATGGTGTGGCTTCGGCCACAGTTGCCGCCCGCTTGGGGCTGGAATGTGTGGTCTATATGGGGGCGGAAGACGTCAAGCGCCAAGCCCTGAATGTCTATCGCATGAAGCTGCTGGGCGCTGAAGTGGTGTCGGTGACCTCAGGTTCGAAGACCTTGAAAGACGCCCTCAACGAAGCCATGCGCGACTGGGTTACCAATGTCGACAATACCTTCTACATCATTGGCACTGTCGCCGGTCCGCACCCTTACCCGATGTTGGTGCGTGACTTCCAGGCTGTCATTGGTCGCGAGGCCAAGCGTCAGATTCTAGAGGCCGAAGGCCGTCTGCCTGACGCCCTGGTTGCCTGTGTCGGTGGTGGCTCGAACGCGATTGGTTTGTTTCATCCCTTTATTGATGACGAAGCCGTTGCTATCTACGGCGTTGAGGGTGGCGGTGATGGTGTTGATACGCCGCGTCATGCAGCTCCTCTGTGTGCCGGTCGTCCTGGTGTCTTACACGGTAATCGCACCTATCTGGTGGAAGACGACAACGGTCAGATTGTTGAGACGCACTCCGTTTCGGCCGGCTTGGATTATCCCGGTGTTGGCCCCGAGCATGCCTGGTTGAAAGATAGCGGTCGTGCCAATTACGTTGCCGCTACCGATACCGAAGCTTTACAGGCCTTTCATGACCTGACCCGCATCGAGGGCATCATGCCGGCGTTGGAATCCAGCCATGCGCTGGCCTATGCCGCCAAGCTGGCGCCACAATTGGAAAAGGACAAGATCATCATCGTCAATCTGTCTGGTCGTGGAGATAAGGACATTCACACCGTCGCCGGCCTGGAGGGGATCAAGGTATGAGTCGCATAGCACAACGATTTGCTGATCTGAAGGCCTGTGGTCGCAAGGCGCTGATCCCGTTTGTCACTGCTGGTGACCCAAACCCCAATGTCACCGTGCCCTTGTTGCATGACATGGTCGAGGCGGGTGCTGATCTGCTCGAGCTGGGTGTACCGTTTTCTGATCCCATGGCCGAAGGGCCGGTGATTCAGAAGGCCTGTGAACGTGCCCTGAAGCATAATACCAGCCTGAGTGATGTGCTGGTCATGGTGAAGGAATTTCGTCAAACAGATAGCGAGACGCCTGTCGTCTTGATGGGCTACATGAATCCCGTCGAGATTATGGGATATGAGGCCTTTGCCAAGGCAGCCGTAGAGGCTGGCGTTGATGGTCTGCTGACAGTGGATATGCCGCCGGAAGAGGCGGGTGATCTGGTCGCTGCCCTGGCTGAGGCCGGCATTGATCCTATCTTTCTGTTGGCACCGACCACGGTTGATGAGCGCATCGCCAAGATCTGCGCTGACGCCAGCGGTTTTGTATACTATGTTTCATTAAAGGGTGTCACCGGTGCCGCTAATCTGGATGTTGCCGCGGTGGAGCACAAGGTTGATCAGATTCGCAGACATACCGGCTTGCCTATAGGTGTTGGTTTTGGCATTCGTGATGCGGAGACGGCTCAGCGGGTTTCGGCGGTGGCTGATGCCGTGGTGGTAGGCAGCGCAGTAGTTAATCGCGTCGCTGAAAATGCCGATCAGCCAGAAAAGATTAACGAGGCAGTTTGTAGCCTGTTGCGCGAGATGCGCGCGGCAATGGGTGCTTGATTATAGCTTAAGGGGAGAGCGCCGCTTTTCCCCTTTAAGAATCCCCAAGATTGGATGATGCCGCAAGGCGGCGCTTGAAAATAGGAAAATAACCAATGAGTTGGTTCGAAAATCTTTTACCTTTACGTATTCGCACAGATGCCAGCAGCAAAAAATCTATTCCAGAAGGCTTGTGGAGTAAGTGTGATGGTTGTGGTGCAGTTTTGTATCGTGCTGAACTGGAGCGCAACGCCGATGTTTGCATGAAGTGCGATCATCATCATCGCATTGGTGCCCGTCGTCGCCTGGATCTGTTTCTGGATCAGGATGGTCGTGAAGAGATTGGTGCCAAGCTGGAGCCGATAGACATCCTCAAGTTTAAAGACAGCAAAAAGTACAAAGATCGTATTACTCAGGCGCAAAAAAATACAGATGAAACCGATGCCTTGATTGCCATGAAGGGTACGCTTAAGGGTATGCCACTGACGGCAGCTGCATTTGAATTCAAATACATGGGCGGCTCAATGGGTTCGGTGGTGGGCGAACGTTTTATCCGTGCCGCCAATATTAGTCTTGAACAACGTATCCCATTTGTCTGTTTTTCTGCCAGTGGTGGCGCGCGCATGCAAGAGGCCTTGTTTTCGCTGATGCAGATGGCCAAGACCAGCGCCGTGTTGGCCAAGATGAGCAAGGAAGGCATTCCCTTCATTTCAGTGATGACCGACCCGACCATGGGGGGTGTCTCCGCCAGTTTCGCCATGTTGGGTGATCTCAATGTTGCCGAACCAAAAGCCTTGATCGGTTTTGCTGGTCCGCGTGTAATCGAACAGACTGTGCGCGAGACTCTGCCAGAAGGTTTTCAGCGTAGTGAATTCCTGCTCGATCACGGTGCTATCGACATGATTGTCAGTCGTCTGGAAATGCGTGACCGTCTGGCCAATGTGCTAGCTATTCTGGGTAATAAGACGCTGCAATCCTAAGTTAGCGTTGTGCGCTTTCACTCTCTTGATGAATGGCTCTCCTGGCAGGAGAGCTTGCATCCTTCAGAAATTGACCTAGGCCTGGACCGCATTCGCGCGGTGTTACAAGGCCTGGGGCATGGGCAACTCAGCTGTCCCGTAATCAGTGTTGCCGGCACCAATGGCAAGGGTTCGTCCGTGGCCATGCTTGAGGCGATTTATCTGGCCGCCGGGTATCGTGTTGGCAGCTATACCTCCCCCCATTTGTTGCATTACAACGAACGAGTCCGTCTGAATGGCGAACCAGTCGCTGATCAGTTGTTATGCGCTGCTTTTGAACACATCGACCAGTCTCGCGGCGAGACTTCGTTGACCTATTTCGAATTCGGCACCTTGGCGGCAATCGAGATATTTGCCCAAGCCAATCTGGATGTGGTGATCATGGAAGTCGGTCTGGGCGGACGTCTTGATGCGACTAACGTACTCGATGCCGATGTCGCGCTGATTACTCCGATTGACCTGGATCATGCCGATTGGCTAGGCAATGACCGCGAGGCCATCGGTCGGGAAAAGGCCGGTATCATGCGTGCCGGGCGACCAGCAGTGAGTGGCGACATCAACCCCCCTGCCAGCTTGCAGCAAGTTGCCGATGAACTCGGGACGCAGTTATATCAATCCGGGCGGGATTTTTCTTTTCTGGATCAGTCGAGTCAGTGGCGTTGGCAGTGTGGTGGACGTGTCCGCGATGCCTTACCAGAACCAGCCCTGCGCGGTGTCTTTCAAAAGGCCAATGCAGCTGCCGTGTTGATGGTGACTGAGCTGTTGGTCGAGCGCCTGCCTTTATCCCAATCCTATATTCGTGAAGGACTGGCCAACGTCACTGTGCCAGGCCGTTTTCAGGTCTTGCCTGGTGATGTGCCTTTGATTTTGGATGTTGCTCATAACCCGCAGGCGGCGCGTGCCTTGGCGACCAATCTGTCTGCCTGGCCGATGCCGGGCAAGGTCTATGCGGTGACAGCGATGATGGCGGACAAAGAAATTGCTGAAATCATGGCTGTCATGGCCGGTGTGGTTGATCACTGGAGCCTGACCAGTGTTGATTTTCCGCGTGCGGCGACGGCTGAACAGCTGGCGACTATTTTGGCTGAGGTGGCACCGGGGGTGGAATATGCGCTTTGCACCAGTGTCGATGAGGCGCTGACTGTACTGGAAGCACAAATCCAGCCAAATGACCGGGTTGTGGTATTTGGTTCGTTTTATACCGTGGCCGCGGTGTTGCAGGGGGATTATAATGCTGGACTATCCTCATCTCATAACAAAGGTTGATTGATGGATCACGCCCATAAACAACGCCTGGTAGGTGGTATTGTCCTGCTGTCGTTAGCCCTTATTCTGATTCCCACCATTTTAGATTTTAGTCAGGATGAATTAGAACCGGTGCAGCGGGAAGTGATGCCTGATGCCCCTGATGCAATGAAGATGGAGGTTCTGCCTCTGGAAATCTGGTCAGAACGGATTGATCCCGAGGTCGATAGTCAAAGCCGCATTGTTGAGACGCCAAGTGTCGAAACCCCCATTGTTGTAAAAGAGAGTCTTGAGAAAGAAAGCCCCGAAGCGGCTGCCCCGGCTGTAGTGGTTAAAGCCGAAAAGAAAAAAGAATCTAAACCTGTTGTTACTAAAGTCGAGCCAAAACCAGCGGCCAAAGCTGTTGTGACAACAGCTGCAAGTGCCTGGGTTGTGCAGGTGGCCAGTTTTGCCGATGAGCCAAAGGCATTTAAATTGCGTGATAGTCTCAGAAAGGCGGGTATTGCCTGCTTTATTGAGCGAGGACGCGGTGATGCTGGTCCCATCTATCGGGTCAAGGCAGGGCCTGTGATACGTAAATCCGAGGCCGATCAGTTGAAAAAACAGGTCGACAAGCAGACTAAACTTGAAGGTCTGGTGATGCGGCATCGTTAATTGGTGTTTGCTTGAGAGTCTTGTTCAGGAATGGCCTCGGGTCTGTTAAAATGCCGGCCTCAGGATTTTCAGGCCCCAATTGCTAACTCTGGCCCACTATTAATCAGGTTGAAATGGTAGACGTTGTTTTCAAATGAGCAGTATTGATTACGCCATCCTGGTTGTTATTGTTTTATCCGCGTTGATTGGTATCTGGCGTGGTTTTGTTCGTGAGGCCCTGTCATTGTTGATTTGGGTGGTGGCCTTTTGGGTCGCCTATAGTTGGTCGCAGACGTTGGCGCCTATGTTGGACGGCTTTATCGTCGATCCGGGCCTGCGTTTGATTGTGAGCTTCGTGGTGTTGTTCTTGGCGGTGCATATTGTCGGCTTTATCGTTTCAAGGTTGTTGTCTGTATTGATTAGGTCGGTGGGTTTGAAAGGAGTCGACCGAGTTGCCGGTGGCGGTTTTGGCCTGCTTAGAGGCGTTATTGTTATTGCTGTTTTGGTATTGCTGGCGGAGATGACGCCGATTACACAAGAAGTGATGTGGCAGCAGTCGTTTATGGTGCCTGTGTTTAAGGATGCGCTGGAATGGATCCAACTTAATTATTCGTTTGATGAAGTTGGCAATGCGTTCGTCGCGACAGGATCCGAGTTGTTCTAAAGAGGTTTATTCAATGTGTGGTGTGATTGGAATTGTTGGGAAGGGTAATGTCAATCAGGACCTATATGATGGTCTGACTGTGCTGCAACACCGTGGCCAGGATGCGGCGGGCATTGTTACCTGCGATGGCGGAAAACTCTATTTGCGCAAAGATAACGGCCTGGTGCGTGATGTTTTCGACACCAAGCATATGCTTAATTTGCATGGCAACATGGGGGTAGGGCATGTGCGTTATCCTACCGCGGGTTGCTCCTCTTCTGCTGAGGCCCAGCCTTTTTATGTCAACTCACCTTACGGTATTACCCTGGCCCATAACGGTAACCTCACCAATGCCAACAAGCTGAAGCAGGAACTGTATCAAGAAGACCTGCGTCACATGAATACCGACTCTGATTCAGAAGTTCTGCTCAATGTCTTTGCTCATGAGTTGCAGGTCATGGGCAAACTTAAAATTGATCATGACGATGTATTTAAGGCCGTCGCTGCAACCCATAAGCGTTGCCGGGGTGCCTATGCGGTAGTGGCCATGATTACCGGCTATGGCATTGTTGGTTTTCGTGATCCAAATGGTATTCGTCCGGTTGTTTACGGCAAACGTGAAACCGATCAGGGAATTGAATACATGGTTGCCTCTGAAAGCGTTGCCTTGGATGCGCAGGGTTTTGAGTTGATCGATGATCTGAAACCCGGTGAAGCAGTTTTTATAGATCTGGATGGTAGGCTTGAATTGCGCCAGTGTGCCGAAAACCCTCGGTACTCCTCTTGTATTTTTGAATATGTTTATTTGGCCCGTCCCGATTCCATTATCGATGATGTGCAGGTCTACAAGGCCCGTCTGCGCATGGGTGAGTCGTTGGCGCAAAAGATCAAGCGTGAATGGACAGACCAGGATATCGATGTCGTCATCCCCATTCCGGATACGTCTCGTACCTCAGCCTTGCAGTTGGCCAACGAACTAGGCGCATTGTATCGCGAAGGTTTTATCAAAAATCGTTATATCGGCCGTACCTTTATCATGCCGGGCCAGACCCAGCGTAAGAAATCGGTACGGCAGAAATTGAACGCCATTGATCTGGAATTCAGGGACAAAAATGTCTTGTTGGTGGATGATTCCATCGTCCGTGGTACGACCTCGCAGCAGATTATTCAGATGGCCCGTGATGCTGGCGCCAAGAAGGTCTATTTCGCCTCGGCTGCACCAGCCATTCGTCATGCCAACGTCTATGGTATTGATATGCCAGCCAAGGATGAGTTGATTGCCTATGGCCGTACTGATGATGAGGTCGCCGAGGTGATTGGTGCCGACAAGGTGATCTATCAAGATCTTGATGACTTGATGCAGGCGGTGCGTAAGCGTAATCCGCAGCTAGAAGAATTTGATACCTCGGTGTTTGATGGGCGGTATGTGACGGGTGATGTCGATGAGGCCTACTTTTCAAATGTTGAACAGCTGCGTAGTGATTCAGCCAAGGCAAAACGGAGTAGCAAAAACGCAGATATTATTGATCTGCATAATTCACCCTAGAAAGTTTTTTAATTATCTGTCAGCACCTGGAGATTGACATGGCAATGTGCATTCTCTAAGCTTTTGCAAACAGCGCCGATTTGAATTCAGCTTGCGGGCGCTTAATAAATACTGCTAAAGAGAGGTGAGAAACCTGCTTTAGCACCCACTTTAAGTGCCATTTTAAGTGAAAGCAAAGCGGGTTTTTTTGTGTCTGCACAAAAGCGGGCAAGGAGTAGAGTGATGAATAACGAATTCGATCAATATAATTTTGACACCCTGGCGGTCAGAGCCGGGCAGGTTCGCACTGGTGAATCGGAACAGTCCGAGCCAATCTTTCCCACCTCAAGCTATGTCTTTGGCAGTGCTGCCGAAGCGGCGGCACGCTTCTCTGGTGACGAGCCGGGTAATATCTATTCTCGTTTTACCAATCCCACTGTACGTACCTTTGAACAGCGTCTGGCGGCATTGGAAAGTGGCGAACGTTGTGTTGCCACTTCTTCGGGCATGTCGGCAATTCTTTCCACCTTTATGGCCCTGCTGCAAAGTGGTGATCACATTGTTTCATCGCGGGCCATCTTTGGCACAACCTCGGTCATGCTGAATAATTACATGACCAAGTTTGGTGTCGAAACCAGCTTTGTTAATCTGGTCGATCTGGACGCCTGGCGTGCCGCCTTCAAACCTAATACCAAACTGTTGTTTTTGGAGACGCCATCCAACCCACTTACCGAAGTGGCGGATATCAAGGCGCTGGCTGAGCTGGCCCATCAACATGGTGCCTTGCTGGTAGTGGATAATTGTTTCTGCACCCCGGCCCTGCAACAGCCGCTGGAGCTGGGTGCCGACATTGTCATTCATTCAGCCACCAAATATCTTGATGGTCAGGGTCGCTGCATTGGTGGTGCCGTGGTCGGTAAAGAGGATGTGGTCGGGGCTGATGTCTATGGTTTTCTGCGTACCTGTGGCCCGACCATGAGCCCATTCAATGCCTGGGTCTTCCTCAAAGGGCTGGAAACCCTGCGCCTGCGCATGGAGGCTCATTGCCGCAATGCCCAGGCCCTGGCGGAATGGTTAGAGGCACAGCCAGCAGTGACACGGGTCAACTACCCAGGCCTGCAGTCGCACCCTCAGCACGAATTGGCAGCCGAACAACAAAAAGGCTTTGGCGGCGTATTATCGTTTGAAGTGGCCGGTGGCAAAGAACAGGCATGGAAGTTGATCGATGCAACGCAGATGGTCTCCATAACCGCCAATCTTGGTGATACCAAGTCGACCATCACCCATCCGGCAACCACCACTCATGGTCGTCTGACGCCTGAGCAACGCAGTGACGCCGGCATCAGCGATAGCCTGATTCGCATTGCTGTTGGTCTGGAAGATATCGAAGATATCAAAGCTGATTTGCAAAGAGGTCTGGATTAAGTTTAGCGGCCATGTTGCTGCGTCTGCACCTGATACAGGTCTATCAAGCCGCACTTGATGCGGTTGATGGCCGCAGTTGTGTCAGGCGCACGCTAGCTCAGTCACCGCTGCATGGTGATGTCTATGTGATCGCCATCGGCAAGGCCGCTGCGGCGATGATGCACGGTGCAAACGATGCCCTGGTAGAATATTTGCAACAAGGCCTGTTGATTACCAAGACAGGTCACACGGGTCTTTTTCCCGCGTATATCAAACAGCTAGAAGCCGGTCATCCCTGGCCAACTCAGACCAGCTTGAATGCAGGCTATGAACTGCTGAAGTTTATTCATTCAACACCCAAAGATGCACAGTTGTTATTCCTGATCTCAGGTGGTGCCTCTAGCCTGGTCGAAGTTCTGCCAGAAGGTGTCAGCCTTGAAGAACTGCATAAAGTGAATGATTGGCTGCTGGGCAGTGGCCTCGATATCCATGCCATGAATCATGTGCGTAAGGCTATCTCGACTATTAAAGGTGGGCGCTTGGCGCAACAGCTTGATGGCAGGTCAACGCAGTTGTTGTTGATCTCTGATGTGCCTGGTGATGATCCAGCTACCATTGGTTCCGGTCTGCTGGTGCCAGAAATTCTATTGGAAACTGAAGCGCCGCTTGAGCTGCCAGAATGGATTGAAGCGCTGATGCAAAAGGGTAGTCCAGCTCCGCAAATGGCTGACGCCTGTTTTGGGAATATTGAGTTAGAGATTATCGCCACCTTGAGTGATGCCAAACATGCCGCTGCTGAGAAAGGTCGCGCCTTGGGTTACGAGGTCTATGAACATGCCGCCGTGCTCGATGGTGATGCCGTGTTGGTGGGGCAACAACTGGCGAGTGAGTTATTGGTTGGGCCAGAGGTCATGCATGTTTGGGGTGGCGAGACTTCTGTATGTTTGCCTGATAGACCAGGGCGGGGTGGGCGTAATCAACACCTGGCCTTGGCGGCTGCCATCGAGCTAGCCGGTGACGAGAGTGTAGGCTTTTTGGCGGCGGGTACGGATGGTACAGATGGGCCGACCGATGATGCCGGGGCCTTGGTTGATGGAGGCACGGTTGCACGTGGTGAGGCCGAGGGAGTGGAGCCGCGACAGGCTTTGCAGAATGCCGATGCTGGGACATTTCTAGAGGCTAGTGGTGATTTGATTCAGACTGGGCCGAGCGGGACTAATGTGATGGATTTGATGATTGGGTTGAAGCAATAGCTGTCATTCCGGCAGCCAAAGAACGGGCACAAGCGAATGCCGGAATCCAGATTTTGTTAATCGGCAGGTTACTGGTTTGATTGTCTATTTAAACGCGGTAAATAAGCACCGGCCTGATCCAAGTAGTCCTAAAGTAATACG